>Ga0315338_1001973_pt1 | contig 22462 bp, 31 predicted proteins | sample ASW8metaG_FD_204518 | JGI IMG/M metagenome (GOLD analysis project Ga0315338, IMG submission 204518) | Ammonia-oxidizing marine archaeal communities from Monterey Bay, California, United States - ASW #8 | ecosystem: Environmental > Aquatic > Marine > Coastal | place: USA: California | collected... | reverse complement strand
TGTCTTGTTATCATGGTTGGGCTGCTTCTCCTCCCAGGGTGCCTGGAAAAGGACGAGGAGGTAAACTGGACTTCTATGTCTGCAGAAGAAATTACAGAAGACATTTTGGCCCGAGCTTATATTGCACGCTACACTTTAGATGTGAGCTGGGAAAAGGTACTTGATACGCGAAAAGCTTACCCTGTTCTGGTGAATGAGGCCGGACCGTTCGGATATGTACAATATGGTCAGCAGATAGCCGGAAAAACATGTGATGCAACTTTTAAATATGGCGACGCGGGACAGGGAGAGTGGGATTTCGATTGCGCGGACGGGACTAAAGCCGCCGGTACGTTTCACATACAAGCTGGAAAAGATGCGAAAGGGACCGGTTTTGACATGGACGGCAATAAAATCGAATTCCTGATGCTTCGGGCACCGGCAAAAAGCTAGGCAGAAGAATAATACGATTAAGGACCTTCGGGGCCTTTTAAATTGTATCTCCGACCTCGAATTGGATGCTGAATTAATAACTGAGGTAGTTGACCAGGCCTACGTACAAAACCCGGATCAACGGGATAATTCTTCAGCTACAATGCTGCGAGGCGTCCTTCATAATGTCTGATTGAAATTCATAGATTATCAGAGACATAATTTCGGCTTAGTACCCTGGAAGCCTTGGGAAAACTGGAAATAGCACGTATTGCGAATAAAGTTTGTGTAAAATTCTCTCACATTTACGCTTGCACCGGGAGGTGGGTTTTCGATCCAAGCCTACTTGGTCTGGTTACGCATTTCATACATTCCCAAAGGCACACCACGACCGGACGCATCAATGACGGTAAAGTTGCCAAAAAATCCTGAGCTGTTATGTCCTCTTAGTTTTGAGGTAACCATAAAATAATAGGTTTCACCTGCCTTCATGAGGGCGGAGGCATCCTTATTGCCGAATAAGTTCGCATTTGTGGAAATAGTATGTTCGCCCGGATCTGTTTCATATGTGATATATCCGCCGATATTTAGTTCTCCCATCTTCGATCCGTTGTCAAAGATAGGTGTCACAAGGCCAGAGAGGTAAGAGACATTTTGGCGGTAGACATACACCCGGCTTTTTTCGGGCGAAACTGAAGCTGCTGGTATTTCAGAAAACTTAGGCCCGGTCGCTGCACAGCTGACAAGGAATAAGGAAACCAGACAAAGAATAAGTGCTCGCATTATATCTCTTATATAAGTTGATTAAAATATTTTTATTAACCACAAAAATTGCTTTATTAGGCTAGAATTATCAATTTAGAGAACAGATGTCATCCAAATTCTGCAGCCAAAAAATTTTCATATTCTGTTTATGGACAGTCTGCTTTTCTCGATTTGACTGGAGTGTCGAAAGGTTTAGGTCTATTCGACGAAGAATGTAGCAAACTCAGTGGTAAAATACTTTATTGAAAATTCTAAGTTGAGGGGGATTTCTACTTGAGGTTTCTACGCCGCATTCTCGCAGGAGAATATGGTATTGTTCCTGGCTAATCATCAGACGCGTTACAGGTTTGTTGGGAAAGGGGTTTAATCGCTGTTTTTGTTTCATCAGGGCTTATGAAAGTCATCTCTATTTTGAAGATGTATCCCTGGGTTTCGAGATCGGCATAGGGGCGGTTTCTTTTGCAATATTCAAGAACCACCTGTTGAATATCCTGTTCAGCTGTTTTCTTTGCCTTCCTCAATTCTTCTACACTCATGGTTGTCGCGTCAGACACAATAACGGTCACGAGGCTCGTATCCCTCCTCTCAACTTTTTCTAAAACCAGGTGCTTTCCCTGCGACAGTCCGGCATTCGCCTCTGCCAGGTATTTACGGACAAGATCTGGCTCAGCTTTCGGCGTCGCACAAGATGCCAGAACCAGTGTAAGGAGTATGACTAAGTATTTCATTTTCTAAATATAACAACCCTGGCGCGGAAGTCTTGTGGAATATATGGGTTGTTTTCTGCGGCTCTCTCATACTATCATAAGTAAAAATTGGCTTTGGGGAGTTGCGTATGAAGCATTTTATCGTTCTGTTGAGTATGCTCGTGTTGGTGGGGTGTAACACGACGGGTAAGCCGGCAGACATATCGGATGTTGATCTCACGAACTCTTACACCGTCGGCTGGTATACGACATACAGTGAATTATGCGGTCATTTTCAGGGAAGCGGCGCCAGCCTCAACCAGATACAGTCGGTGGTGGAGAAGTATAGAAGGGATGCGCGTTTCAAGAGAGGGTATGATCATAACCGGAACCTGTTCGGGTTTGATGTTATTACCAATCTGAACAGATGCGCTGTCGCAAAGACCGTCGTCGAGACCGTCGAAAGTGGGCGGCGGACAGTTACTGCGCAACCCGCCAACGCTACTCAGGCAAAAGAGAAGAACATTCGTTTCTACCTGGATGTCAGCTGGAGAAACGTAATCACGGGTCGGGAAGTTTATCCTGTCATGGTCAAGCAGGTTGGCCGCACCTGGACCGTGGAATCCACTACTATTACTGCTGGCAAGACGTGTGGCGCTACTTTCACATATTATGATACGTCTGGTTCGGGAGATTGGGATGTAAGCTGCACAGACGGCACAACAGCCGCCGGGACATTTAGAACTCGCGGTTCCGGGAAAGGCTATAGAGGGTCGGGCGTTGACACGGAAGGCAATAAAATAGAATTCCTGATGCTTCGAGCGCCGGCGAAGAGCTAGGGTCAGGACCCTAGGCGGCAGGGGCTTAGGGGCCATTCACGAATAATCTTTTCGGAAAAAATGGCGGCTCGTGGTGAGGTGGATGAAGGAAAATGATTGACGACTTCAAACTAATTCAACGCGCAAAAGAGGTTGTAAATCCCAGGCAGCTTTCTCAATCCGTAACCGCGGGCGGCGTTGGGTGCGCCCTTATCACTAAACAGGGAAATGTTTACGTAGGTGTTTGCATCGACACTGCGTGCAGTTTGGGATTTTGCGCTGAACATAATGCCATTGGGAATATGATTACCAATGGTGAAAGCAAAATAGAGTCTATCGTGGCCATAAATCGTTTTGAAAAAATCCTGGCGCCGTGCGGAAGATGTCGCGAATTTATATATCAAGTAGATAAAGACAACGCAAATACCAGAGTTATCCTGGAAAACAACAGAGCCCTTTCGTTAGAGGAACTTCTTCCTGAAAGAGGATAAAGGATTGAAAGAGCCGAATGCGGCGGAGAAATAGTCGATGACACGGGCCTACTATTTTGTAACGGATATTGAAGCCGATGGTCCCTCTCCGATGGAGGAGCCATATTCATATGAGGTAGGCGTATAGGTCGCTCCCGGCAGGAGATCCACAAAATCGACCCACATAGATTCATCAAGAGGAAGTGCGTGGAGCAGGCGAAGGTCAGTGTCTTGAGCTTCAGCCTTCATTTCTTACCCCGACAGTAGTTTCTATTATATGAGTATCGGACCGTACTATACTTGCTAAGGTTATAATCTATACGAAAAATAGTGATGAATTGCTAAATAGTACAATGACCAAACGTGAACCAATACGATCAAGGAGGTTGGGAAATTGAATTTCTGGCGTCCATCAGAAGTGATAAAAGTAAAGGCCCTAGGATTGGCGTTGCATGAGGGTTCACTTCTTGCGTCGGAAATTCTCAATGATGCAGGGGAAGTCAAGGGAGTACGTCCCTTGGGAGGAACTGTTGAATTTGGTGAGGCATGGCAAGATGCACTTAAACGGGAATATCGCGAAGAGTTAGATGCAGAAATAACACTTAGTGGCTTACCAATTGTTATGGAGAATATTTACGACCATCACGGTGTAACTGGGCATGAAATAATATTCCTCTCGAACATTTCATTCGTTGATAACGCTTTGTATAGTCAAGATAAAATATTGTTTAGCGAGAATGACAACACGCCTTGCACGGCACGTTGGTTCAATCTCCAGAAATTAAGCATCGGGGGACCTGATCTGTATCCTACCGGTCTTCTGGATAAACTATTGAAATACCCCAACGCGGCGGAGAAATAATCGATGACACGGGCCTACTATTTTGTAACTGATATTGAAGCCGATGGTCCCTCTCCGATGGAAAACTCTATGTTGAGTTTCGCTTCCGTCGCCGTCCGTGAAGATGGTGTGTTGGTGGGCGAATTTGAAACAACTTTGAATGTTCGTACAGACAGGCAGCCTGATAGTAGAACGATGACATGGTGGAAGACGCAACCAGACGCATGGGCAGCCGCGACTTCTCATCCAAAACCACCACAGCAAGAGATGCAGAGATTTGCGGATTGGATTGAAAGCTTTGAGGGAAAGCGCTCTTTTGCAGCACGCCCCATTGCCTTTGACGGGATGTGGATTGACCATTACTTGCGCGAATATACCGATAGCTACCTTCTTGATGTCTCCGTTTGGGGGCATAATATTTTCACGGCTGGTGCCCTGGACATAGAAACCTATATGTCCGGTATTTTCAATCACACAGAGCCCCATACAGGTGATATGGAATTTCCAAAAAGCTGGCTTGGAGGCCATGACCATAGCCACCGCGCAATCGATGATGCGAGGGGGTATGCAACAGTCCTCAGCAAATTGCTGAAAATTGCGGGCCAGCAACCACCACATCCTGATGATTTTTTGCGGTAGATGCGGTAGAATAGAGTGAAGCATCATTCAATTTGATATTCCGTGCAATGTGGCGAACTGGTATAATGTCGGCATGCGTATCGAAATTCAAAAATCAGTTTCCAGGCACGTAATTCAGGTATTCCGTGATGACGGCGTCACTTTGGAGGTTCGTGCGCCTGATCGTAAATTCATACTACCGCATGATATTGTACATTTTGTTGTTGAGAAAACACTGGGCCTGCAACGAGGGTTTTGGGGCTCGGTTGCTCACGGCGCAAAGCTCGCGAGTATGACAGTTATTGAAGGACGGCAACGTCCACATGCGGATGCCCGCTCGCAAGCCCTGATCAAATCAAACCAACCTTATCTTGCTGAAGCCGAGGTTTACGTCGGTGTCTTCCAACAAACCCTAGAGACAAACACCAGAGTTTATAACAAGGTCATTGAAAAAGAACTCAATGAGCGCGGTAGGGAAATTAAGTCTGCGGATATCGAATATGTGTGGTCCGCACTTATGGCAGCTCGAAAGAAGTGGGAAAGTTTAACGGTTGGTGACAGCCTGATACTGGAATGGTCAAAACACCGCAAATGAATTTAGCTCAAGAATATTTGGCGCAAAATAAGTGGCGTGATTGGGAGCGCATGCTTGAGCAACTACCGAAAGGCCGCAATCAAACAGTTTTGGATTTGGGGTGTGGCCCGGGGATCGTAAGTAACCTTTTGGCGGCACGTTACAGGAAAGTTGTTGGTGTAGATCGCGACGTTGAGCTTCTTGATACTGCCCGCCAATTATGCCCGTCAAACTGCGAATTTGTGGAAAGTGATTTGGGACACTACCCGTATGAAAGTATTTCGCCAGTGAACGGTATCTGGTCCAGCTTCACAGCAGCCTATTTCCCCCGATTTGTAGCAATTTTGGAACAATGGAGAACATGTCTTGCTCACGGTGGCTGGATAGCAATTGTAGAGATTGATGATCTGCTTGCCGGGCATCATCCGCTGCCAACAGATATCCGCGCCTCAATTGAAGAATTTGGGGAATATCTGTGCTCAGGCGGTCAATATGATTTTCGCATGGGAAGGAAAGTATCGAATTACTGTCGTGCGGCGGGCTTGACGGTAATTTCTGAACATACGTTTCCAGATGACGAATTGGTGTTTGAGGGGGCCGCATCGCCGGAAGTCATAGCCGCTTGGAAACACCGCTTCAAACGTATGCAAGGGATGAAATCTTACTTTGGCGATAATAGATTTGAGGAGATAGTAGCAACGCTTCTGAAAACTATTGCTTCCCCCGACCATTATTCCACCGCAACTATAAATATGGTAATCGCGAAACGATTTGTTTAGCCAGGATGCTGATAGCGGCAATAACTAAAATTTCTGTATTTAGTCGTAAACCTACTGGACTGGTACAAACGACTGGTACAGAGTTTGGTCTAGCAAGGAGGCATTCAAGCTGTAACCCATTGATATATTTGCGGCGGAAATTTGCGGCGGTTTCTCTCCGATCCTCCGCCACTTTGTTGCTTGAGACCATCTTCGTTGGAGACTGCTTTTAGACAAATATCGGACATTATATTCAGCGAATTCAGATTTCTGCACCTGACCCATTCCGGACATCCGTTTGAATGGCTCGAGGCTCTGCTATGCGGATAAAATTGCCGTCTGCTCATGACCGCTAAATGTCCATAACTAGAGGCCTAAAACAGATTTCACAGAGCCCGAATCACTGAAGGACCAGTCAATTGGCCCATTTTCAAGTAAGAAAATAATAGAGTTGTTGGGCTCAAAACCAATACCATTGAGACGTCGCCTGACGCCCTTATAAAGGTCCTCCTTCTGGTCATCAGAGCGACCAGCCAACAGGGCAATCTCGATGATAATAGTTGCGGCTGGGTCTCGAGTTCCCAAAAAAGTGGGGTGCAGTATCATGTCTCCTTGCGAATACCGCGAGACAAGGCAGAAGTAATCTTCGGGGTTCACAGTGCAAGTTGTAACAAGACAATCGTGCAGCAGATCGTTAATTTGATGGCAAGTTTCGACTGCAAGGGACTGTGGTACATGAAGCTTGTTAAGGGGCATTTTGTTGTTCCTTTAGAGAATTTCAGCGAGCTTCGCTAACTATTACTCTTGATGGAGGTGCATGAAAATAGCTAATATAGCCATACATACTTGCTGGAGCGTCATGAATGAGATCACATCTAATTCCCGATATCGCAATCTTTATCCGCGTATTGGAACTGGGTTCCTTTGTTGCCGCGGCAAACGAGACCGGCTACACGTCGTCCGGTGTATCGCGCATGATTTCGCGCTTAGAACATAACTTCGCGGCCAAGCTGCTGCATCGGTCCACGCGACAGCTTTCACTTACGCCGGAGGGCGAAGCATTCGTTGTGCATGCCCGGAATATATTATCGTCGGTTGAAGCTGCTGAAACTGAAATCTCAATGACTGCCGAGCATCCGCGTGGGCATTTGCGGGTTAACTGCGGATCGGCATATGCAAACCATAAGCTAACACCGGTTCTGCCAGAATTCACGGAATTGTATCCGGACATTACCATTGAAGTCTCGGTTACGGATCGACGCATTAACCCAATAACTGAGCAAGCTGACATCACAATCCGTGTTGGAGCGCTTTTGGACAGCGATTTGGTCGCGATTCCTTTGGGGACGGTGAAGCGTGTTATCGCCGCCAGTCCCAGCTACATTGCAAAACACGGCGCTCCAGAACAACCATGTGATCTCGCTAGACACAGTTGCTTATTGCTGAGCGGCTTTCCACACCAAGCGAATTGGCCATTTGATCAAAAAGATGAGAGAACTGAGATTGCTGTCAAAGGGAGAATGACTTCAGACAGTGCTGAAGCATTGCTCCATGCAGCAGTTGCTGGCCTAGGAATAATACGATTAGGTAATTTTTTAGGTGCAGAAGCGTTGGCATCAAAACAACTCGTGCCAGTGTTGGCCGACTGCCACATCCAAGACCCACAATCCATTAGTGCCTTGATCCCCTCTGGCCGTCAGTCCGTTCCTAGAGTTCGAGCTCTACTAGATTTCCTGAGGGCGAAGCGCTGATGGCTCGAAAGACGGAATTGATAAGAAAATCGGTTTGCAGCCGTTCGCCGCGCAGCCCAAATCGGTCAAAACGGACCCGGAGCCGTCATTCAATGCTTTTGAAATTAAGGGGTTCGACCCCAGGCAGTAGATACGGCGCGCAGTGCAATAAAAAACGGCGACCCGGGGACCGCCGTTCAATATTTGCAGCTGCGGCGTGATTTACGCGCCTTGTGTAGCTTTCAACTTCCTGCGGCGACCAAGATAGGCCATACCGAGAAGCGCCGCACCGAAGAGCGGCAACGCGGCGGGCAGCGGTACGGCAGACACTTGAATTTCATAGAACCCGAATGAAATGCTTTGCTGATCTCCCAAGGGGAAAACTTTATCCACATACCATTCACCTGGAATCGTGTCATCATAGATGCTGAAAAAAGAAAACGCACATTCACCTATACCGCAGATCCCGGAAGCCGCAGAATTGAATATAGCCCCCATGGAACTCGCCGTTCCGCCAAGATCGTTGGTTGCCAGGTTATACACTGGTGCCTGCATACCTAGGCCAAGCACATCGAAGGAGAAACCGGATACATTTACGGTCATGCTGGTAACAGTACCACCGGCTGCGGGAGCGTTGAAGGAACCAAGCTGAACAATCGTCCCTGCCTCGAAAATATCGAAAGTTGCGGCATTGGCTTTTTCTGTCGCGCCCATAAAAACCACAAGTGAAAGAACACCAGCCAAACTGATTAACTTCTTTGCCAAACAGGACATAATATCACCCCATATGTTGTTTGTATTTATTAGGTAATTCTCATATTATCACAGGTTAGCACTAAATACATCCCAAACAATCTTTTCAGAAAAGGGGGAGATTTTCTACACGGGTGAGGCGGTTCTTCGGAGCCGTCTTTTTCAGGAGGGGGCTGTGCCTCACGCCCTCACCATCCCAGACCGTTTCCGATGACGTGAATGATTATCGACACAGGGTATTGCGGGGGGCCGTGGGAAGTATGGTTGAATGCGCTCGAACTGGGGTTCGGTCAGACATGTAGTGATCAGACATGGAGCGATCAGACATGTCGTGATCAGATTGGGGAGGGTTCTCCTGCTCAATTGAAGAGCATCCTAAATCAGATTTGAACCCTTGCCGTTGCGAATGATCGAGAGGCGGACTTTTCTGCCGTTGGTATTGGCCAACATGGATCACTTAATACGATAAGAATATACGTTATTCAAATAGCTCTGGTCTTCAATGCGAAAGTGGGTCTCCCCGACATGTTCAAAACCCTGTGCCAGATAAAAAGCAATTGCGGATGTATTTTCTGCGTTAGTCGTGAGCCAAGCAGCACATCCCCCATTTTCGCGACAATGTTGAAGCGCTGCATTTAGCAACCGCTTTCCAACACCATTACCTTGGTGACGCGGTTGAACATAAAGGGTAGAAATTTCTATTTCTGAACAGCCCGTTACGGGTGCCTGGCGGTTAAAAGACACGCGTATAAAGCCGTCGATGCCTTCCTTGTTTTCAGAAACAAGAATGAATTCGTTCGGGTCATATATGAGCGCTTCAATCTTTGAAGAAGTGAACTCATCCAACACATAATCTGCAAAAAAAGCATTAACACCCCACTTAAGATAGGTGCCTATCCAAACCTCAATCGAGAGGGCGGCAATACTTGAGGCGTCTGATTTTTGAGGGATTCTAAGTGTCATAGCCAAAAGATATCAGCTTTCAGGTAAGAGTTGAATATCACATTTTAAGGTCGGTTCGGACCCGGAGCCGTCTTTTTTAGGAGGGGGCTGCGCCTCACGCCTTCGCCACCCTAGACCATTTCGGATGACGTGAATGATTCCGCTTATTACACGCCTATCATCGACACAGGGTATTCCGGGGAGCCGTGGGAAGTAAGGTTGAATGCGCTTAAACTGGGGTTCGGTCAGACATGTAGTGATCAGACAGGGGAGGGTCCTCCTGCTCAATTGTTAAATCAGGTTTGAACCCTTGCCGTTGCCGTTGCCGATGACCGAGAGGCGGGCTTTGCTGACATACATTAACTTCCATGTTAAGTTCTCATGATGTCCGAAAAAACCGTTATACGCCGGATTGATCCAAGCACCCCGCATCTGAACGAATTGGCTGCCGAAGCAAAAAAACATGGGCATTCCTTTGTTGAAAGGCTCATTCAAGAAGCTAAAAATGGAAAAAACCGCTTCGCAGAGAAGGGGGAATGCTTCTTTGGAGTATATTGTGGCGGGACGCTTGTCGCGTGTGGCGGTGTTAATCGAGATCCCTATACGGATCAGTATGTTGGACGCCTCAGACATATCTATGTTATGTCGCGTGCCAGGAGAAGTGGAGTCGCCACTTTGCTCGTTAAAAAAATGTTAAACCAATGTAAGGTCGATTTCGACACTTTTAGGTTACGTACACCAGATGAGAATGCTGACAAATTTTACGAAGCACTAGGGTTCCGTCGCACAGACGAGAAGTATGCTACTCACATTCTCAGTATTGAGTAGAGAAATCAGGCAACCTGTTTCGACGCAAAGGGCCCGGAGCCGTCATTCAATATTTTGAGGTCACGACCAAGGCCCTTCGGGGCCTTTTTTATTGAGGAAAACAGGTGACAATCCTATCAGCGTATCTGCCGGAGACAAAAAACGGCAACGGCGCGACGATCGTCTGGTCCTTTGGCTTTAGAATCAAGCAGGCGTCAGAGCTCTTCCAGACAGTCTGCTCTTTCGGTTAAAAAACAGGAACTGGATATCAGGGAGACCCGCTTAGGGTTACCGGAGTGGATGTTGGTGCTTGATGTAACTTTGCACAGGAGAGCCACCGTGAGAGTTTTCTGCGCCGCTGTGGCGCTTTTTTATGGCTTGATATTCGTTGAAAGAAAGAGAAATCCGATGAATGACAAACCACACTGGACCGTCGATAAGCGGCTGAATATCGGTAATCTTGTCACGGTGATCATCGTGCTGATCGGTGCGGTGATCTGGCTCATAAGGATCGAAGGCCGGGTCAATCAGAACGGCGATAATATCGAGGATAACAAGACAGAGATTGAACGCTCAGAGACGCGCCAAATGCGCACGATTTATGGGGTGGAAAGCCGCCAGAATTCCAAATTCATCGAAATCAAGAACCTGTTACAGCGGATCGAGGACAAGCTCGACCGGAAGGTTGATAAATGACCCCTCACTTTTCAAAGAGCGAGCTTGAGTGCAAATGCGGCTGCGGGAGTGCCAATATTGAAGACGGCGCGCTTATCAAACTGGAGAAGTTCCGGATCCTGCTGGATCTCCCCTTTAGCCCCAACAGCGCGGCCCGCTGTGTTGCCTATAACCGGACCGTCGGCGGCGGGAAGAACAGCCAGCATATTGCCACGGCCCGGCATCCCTCGACGGCGTTTGATCTGCCCCTGGTGGCACCAATAGAGGTCATGGCTGCGTATGCGGGCAGGGCAGGGTTCCGGAGCTTCGGATTTTACGGCACCTTCATACATATGGATAATCGGCGGGTCGCGGCCTATTGGTTTGGATAAGGATAAATAATCTGGACATACTTGACTGATTTATCTGACTTAAGAAGTCCCCTGTTCTTAGGCCCCAAAGGCATCAATCCGCGCTCGGCAAATCATCCAGGCGGCAATTCCAGGAAGATCACTCACCCATTCCAGAGCGCTTTAGCCCCGTCGCCATACCATTGCCGTCCGGGGCGGCGGTCCGTGTGGATAAATGTTTTGTAGAACCCGAATGTCGAGAAGCCCGGGCCTTTCGCCGCGTCGTGGACTTCAAAGCGATCATGGCCGTTCAAACTGATATCGAAGGCTATCTTCTTATGCTCCGACATGGGTGTGCCGTCGACATGTTCGTTATGGGTCGGACATCGGTGGGCGCTGTTTATTTTTAGCGGCCCGGCAATACGATTGCGCGTTTCCTGGATCAAATCGAGAGAATAGGGATCATGCCAATATTCACCGCAGCACGGGCAGGCAAGCTCTTCGGCTGAGAAATTTGGCCAACGCCAACCGGTGGTATCAAAAAGAGTGACATGCGAATAGAGCATAGCTGACATATACCGTTGAAATTTTCCCAACCATACCACGATTTAGGCGACCTGATCCAATCACAATGTTTTTGGGTTTGGGTGTCCAATACAACAGGGCGGTTCTTCGGGGCTGCTTTTTTTTTATGGCTCCTTCGGGGGCCTTTTTTAGAGAGGAAAAACAGATGACAGTCCTGTCAGCATATCTACCAGAGACAAAAAACGGCAACGGCGCAACAACCATTTGGTCCTTTGGCTTTAAAATCAAACAGGCGTCGGACCTGGTGGTTATCCATGTTGATGCAAACGGTATCGAGGCCGTCCTTTCAGAGGGGACGGGAACAGCGAACTATAGCGTTACCGTTGCAAGCTATCCCGGCACGGGCTCCATAACCTATCCCGCGACGCTGGGGGTAGAACTCCCAACCGGTGAAATGCTTATTCTAACCCGTGTTGTCAGTATTTTGCAGGAAACGGACCTTGTTAATCAGGGGGACTGGAATCCTGAACAGGTTGAGCGGGAACTTGATAACAGCCGCATGATTGACCAGCAGCTGGAGGACGGTATCAATCGCTCCCTCCGTTTGCCTGTTTCGTCTTCTGGCGTCTCTGTTGATCTTCCGTCTCCCGTGGCGGGTTCCATCCTTGGGTGGAACTCTGGTGCAACCGCGCTGACCAACCTGACCCCGAATACAGATACCTATCTTTCGGCCTCTGTCTATATGCTGACGGTCCTTGAGGCGCCGACAGCGGCAGAAGCCCGCACAGATTTAGGGCTTGGCGCCTTATCTGTTCTGGATGAAGTGGCAACAGCAAATATTCCAGATAATGCCGTTACCCTCGCCAAACAGTCCCATGGGACGCAGGGCGGCATCCCGTATTACGGCGCAACCGGTACGCCCTCGGAGCTGGCGGCGGATACATTGGGGAAGGTGCTTATGACGAAAGGGACCGGGGCAAACCCGGCCTGGGAAGCGGCCCCTTATCCGCCGGGCTATGTGAGCGGGTTGAGGCTGTCACAGAACAGCTCCGATACCGATCATGACGTGGATATCACGGCGGGCTATATCGCGAGCGACGACACTGTTCCCATCGCCCTTACCTGCGCCGCCATGACCAAGCGCAGTGACGCGACATTCACGGCCGGCACGGGCAACGGCTGGCTTGATACAGGGAGCCTTGCCAACAGCACGGCCTATTATCCATTTGCGATTATGCAGGCGGACGGGACGCAGGACTATCTTTTGAGCCTCAGTTCCTCAAGCCCGACCATGCCGACGGATTATATTTACAAGGCACTGCTGAATGAGGGAAACCCGCTTTACACGGATGGCAGCGGAAATCTGATCAATACGTTTCATGGTGTGTTTGTCAGTCCTGCACAGACAATCTCGGCGGCAGGTTCGTTCAGCCTAAACCATGGATTAGATCAGATACCATCTGTTGTACAAGTGTACCTAATTTGTACAACAGATAATAATGGTTATTTGGTGGGCGAAAAACTGCCTGTCAACTTTGGCCATCAAGCCAGTACGGTTCCACAAAGTTTAGGTATTGCCGCGACATCTTCCCTTATTAAGGGGAAGATAGCAAACTACGCAAATCCGTTCATTTATCCGAACGCAACGACAGGTAATAACGCTGGCCTTACAAACGGCAGTTTTTCTCTCTACATAAGAGCCGAGCGGTAACTATCAGCGTGTTTTTTCCAGAATAAAGATGGTTTCGTCGCCAGATGACAGCATTTGCAGGGTTTTAAATCCCAGCCCGTATTGTTCGCAAACATTTGAAATCAGAGTGACCATGGCCGGTGTATCCCAGACATGAAAGTGGATGGAATAGTCCTCGGCAATCAGTTTTGAAACTAAGCCATCTTTCTCTTCTTTTGTTGACCATGCCGGGCGGCCTATGTCGTCAATATCCGCAAGTGCTACAAATTCTTCGAAATGATCCATGTGGGATACTATCGGTCCGTCCGTATAATCGTGAACCAGGTGGTCGAAGTCCGTAACGGGTCGATCCCTATCAAAGGTCTTGTCTTTATCCGGGAAAGTAAGGAAGAAAATTCCACCGGCTTTTAGAACGCGATGGACATTGATGAAAAACAATATGGGATTTTGGAAATGCTCAATCACATGATTGGCAATAACAAAACCCTGGCTTGAATTTGCGACCGGATCAAGGGTTTCGCCATTGGCGACAATATCAGGCGCTCGTAAGTCTTCGCCCGCCCGTTCCGGATAATTTTTCTTGAGCTCCTCAATCGAGAATCTGTCGACATAACTAACTTTCACATCAGGATGGACGTGAAGCGGCCTACCCAGGCCTCCGATTTCGATTCCGCTTCCCTTGATATACCGATCTGACAGGAGCAGCCTGTTGTGATTAACAATTCGGCCAATACTCCTCGAGTTTTCGTTGGCCAAACCGAAGAGGTGGCGCATGAAAAAGAGGCGAATAGCGGGGGAAACTTTACTTTTGAGGCGCGTTGACATCACTCTCTTTCATCTAAATAAAAACGGGTTGTTCCTGTCTATGCGGCGGTAAAGAGTTCCGCAAAAAAGCGCCATGTGCGCCGCTTAAAATAACGGCCGGTTGAACCGCATCTTTTTTCGTCTTTTCGTTCCTCTTCGCAAAGGAATTGTGACCGATCTGTTCCCATCAACGATTGGCTAAATTTGACACGTTGGCACAGAGAATACGGCGGCATACCGGGGCTGTTGACTTCTACGCTGTATGTACATTTACGGCATTGCTTTTTGCTGTCGCGAAACACAAACTTACTCCCGCTCGGTGATGGCACGACACCATAATAGGTAGTTCTGCCAATTTCAATCGAGAATTGATGCCGGCGCGCATTAAATAATCGGTATTGTATCGTGTACCACAGCGGAGTTCGGCTTTTACGTTGGCGAAACGCAGATCGCGCAAATGTATCCAACAGATAGTAATACTCGTAGCGCACTCGCAATATCACGTGCCACAGAGATCGAATTTGCGTTCGCAAATACTGTAGATAATAAAGTATTCGTTGTATTAAACAGGGTCACGCTTATTTACAACATCGCTACAAATACCAACTGGGCGCTCGAAATGTTTGCCGAGTTATAGGAGAACCACCATGAGAGCCTTACTCGCCGCCTTTCTGGCGGTTTTTTTTTATGTCTTACAGGGAACGTATGGGCACAATGTTTTCTTAAGGCCAATATTGAAGACGGCGCGCTTATCAAACTGGAGAAATTCCGGATCCTGCTGGGCCTCCCCTTTAGCCCCAACAGCGCGGCCTACTGGTTTGGGTAAGGAGATAAACATGTAGAAATACCGCAAGCTTATTATTGCACTGATTGGCGTCGCCGTGATGCTTCTCAAAGACCATGCGGGCATTGATTTGTGCACTGGAACCGAGCCTTGTAGACACGGTCATAGGGCTTGTCGCGGCGGCCGGTGTTTACGCTGTTTTCAACAAATAAGGGACTAAGCTATTCAGATTCTACAAATTCTTGATGTATAGACTTAAAATCTGCATGCTTGGGGTTCGTTGAGTTTCCATCAACGTAACGCGTTGATCTCCACGCATAGTCAAGTCCATCTCCTTCATTTAAATCAGAAGCCCGAAAGACTTGTATGGCGCGCACGTGATCGTCTGAAACGTTGGGTATGGTTCGATGAAAAAGATTTGAATTGAAGATGATAATATCTCCGAGTTCCCATTCAAGTAATTCGGAGGAGTTGCCGGTTTCCAGTTCGTATTTTTGAACTTCATCCGGTGCCACCTCATAATATTCGCCATGTACGACTTGTTTTGCAATGCCTTTAGACTGCGACCCTCTCCAGAATTCAATGCTCCCCGTTTGTGGATGATGTTTGATCAGCGGAATCCAGATAACGAGCTGCGAGCTCGATTGCATCATGTAGGGGTAGTCCTGGTGAACCGGAAGGCTTTGGTCAAGTTTTCCAGTATTGTCGCGAATATTAAAGAAAGTTGTCAACGCATCCGACATCTGGGGAAAAGCGATAACGCTTTTCGAGCCGAAAATATGTTTGATAGGCTCAATAAGAACCGGGTGCTGTCGAAGGTAGGATAGAGAAAGAAGTTTGCCAGGCTGTGAAAACAGGGCACCAAACAGGCGGCCTTTGCCATTTGTGTCCCGAAGCTTAATCAAAATATCAGAAAGGCGCTCTGAAGCTTCGTCAAGAGGCAAATTTCCCTCCCGATCTACCCGGCGATTTGCCAACACAGATTCGCCAGTCCAGACCAGGTCGATAATAAATTCTCTGAATTCGCTGACGTCAAGTAATGCTCCTGGAAGCTTTATCAATCCATCTTCTAAAAACTTCTTTCGATCAAACAAGAAACACTCCTATTGAGGTCAGGTCAGACTACCAGTCTTTTACGAAATATCCATGTGGCGTAGGGACATAAGGATGCTTTTTAATGTGAACTACCCTGCCGATAGACGCGAAATACTCCTCAACTGCTTTCGTCTCCCCCTGCCATGGGATCAGGCCATATTCATCCAGGATTACAACACCACCGGTCACAACCAGGGGCATAACCTGTTCTAACAGGAACTTCGTTGGTTCATATAAATCTACATCTATATGTAACAAACTGATTCTGAGCCCGGGATTCTCGGTAAGAAAATCTGGCAAGGTTTCCATCAGATCCCCAATGATGAGATTTGACCGTCTGTTTCCAGGGACAAAATTATCGTCGTTAGCGATAGAATTAAGTTCTTCAATGGCCTCTTTGGGGGCTTTGAACCCTCCCACGACTTTTTGAAAGGCGCCGGGAATTAGTTTTCCGTCTTCTTCAACAAAATGCTGATTGCCTTCAAAATGGTCAAAACCGAACACTTTTTTTGAACGATCTCCTGTGCAGAAAGTTTCCAGTAACTTTGCCCAGGTAAAAAAGGAACCGCCGCGTGACACGCCAAACTCAACGATACAGCCAGGAAGATCAATTGTTGGCTTAAACAGCTCATAATGAGAGACAAAATTTGCCAGCTCTCTCCGTCGGACATGTGACGGAAAATTTATCAGGATGTCAGACAAGCTATAATCATGATCCTGAAAAAGGGTTTCCAACCTGTCCCAGTTGTCTTCATCTCGTTTCTGGGGGTCAAAATTCGAGGCCATGTTATTCTCCAAATTAGGTAAAAGTGATTTCCTGGTTCATGAATGCTTCGGGCAGTTTATCGCTCTCAACAACGTGCATAGTTCCTTAGCAATAAACTGCTCAATATTGCAATAGGCGCGACCTTATTAACTCTGGAATTGTTGGTATGTTTTCTCCGTAATGCCGGCCTGGCCCCTCATCGGTCTTTTGATAGTGCTAGAAATCTATCTGGACGCGGTTTAACGGCTTAAGAACAGGTCTGTCCGGCTTGAGCCTTAGTTCAACCACCAACATCAGGTAAATCTTGATGACTTCCAGAAAGTTTTGGAGATTTAAAGTGGAGCGCGTGGGTTCGTCCGCCTGGAGGTATATCGGCACTTCAGCGAATTTTATACCCGCGGTCAATAGTTTGACGTTTATCTCGGAGGCAATGGAAAAGCGGTTCGAGACCAGGTGAAGGTCCTTCACCTGCTGTGTCGGCCAAATACCGGGGCCGTTGAGATATCCGACAGAGGTGCCAAAAGCGATGTTATGCAAAATCTGATACGTGGCCGATACTATTTGCCGTCCAATCGTCCTGACTTCTTTATTGATCGGCACGGTCAGAATAAGATCTGCAGAAAGGCGGTGGTTTAGCATTAAATTAAGGGAGGCAATGCTGACATCGTTGTCTCCTGGAACAACGACAAACTGGCGTTTAGATGCTTTCTTAAGGGCATTAATGACGGCACGCCCAACGCCCTTATTAACGTCGTGGAACACCGGGATTATCTTCGCATCTTCCGCCGCGAGTTCTTCGATTATTTCTTTCGAGTCATCGACACTGCCATCATCAATCGGGATAATTTCATAGTCATGAAGGTCGTGCGCGGTTGCCACTTTCCTGATCGTCGCAATCGTGTCCCGGATCGCACTGCTTTCATTATAGGCGGGGACTATAAAACTAATCATAATTGATGTCCTGTATTACCCCGAAGAGCTGTTCCTGATTTGCGCGTCCGTCTGAGCCTGGCATCCTCTTGGGAGCCCGGCATTCTCTTAGGATATTGTCCAAAAGGTTTTCCACCCGCTGACAGGAGAACGCCGCAAGTCCATATTCGGCAGCCCGAAAACCTCCATTATGGCCTCGGTTTCTCCAGGATGAGCGGCATTCAAAGCTTCATCGAAAACCAGAATAGACCCTTTTACCATTCGGTCTTTCAAGGCTTGTAAAACCGCCTTGGTGGGTTCATACAAATCGAGATCCAGATAGCACAGGGAAAAGAAAGCGTGCGGGTTTTCTTCCAGATAATCCGGAAGTGTCGTCGTCACATCACCCTCAATCAAATTAAAGCGCTTGATATGGGAAAGATGTGAAATCGACTCCTGAGATTCCAGGAGTTCGTGTAGTCGCTGATAATATCCATCCGGCACACCATAAGCGCCGGCTTGATACAGGCCCTCATCTCCCGTGCCCTGATCTTTCTCCATCGTGCCGATGAAGCCTGAAAATGTATCAAAGCCGAGAATATGCCGGGTATGATTATAAGGTTCATGTGTTTCCCGGAGGCTTTGAAAAAGATTGAGGTTACGTCCCCACATGACTCCGAATTCAGCAATGTATCCGGGAACATTAAGAATTTTCCGATAGATTTCATCCATAAACAAAATATGAGCGAGATCCTTTTGACGCAAAAAAAGCGATAGATTTCTCAATCGCTCTCCTTCATCAAACGCAAGCGTCGCCAACGCTTTTTCCAGCAATTCGGCATTCTTGTTTTCGATGTCATTTTGGTTTGAAACGGGCGTTTGCATTGTTACTCTTTGCTTTGTGTATGAACAAAATCCGGGTCCATCGGAAATATTATTCGAGATTTTTGCCGTTGCGTCGGCATGGAATAATAATATAACGCGATGGAGCGCCGATAAATATTGTCGGGCAGAACCATGGGCACCGGGTGCCCGTGGAAACTTGTCTCTGATGTCTTGAAAATGACGCAGCGATTGCCAATGGGTTCTACTGATGTGGCAGGGTTAAGGTCTTCATCAAATAAGGATAAAGCGCCCCCGTATTCAGGCTTCCAGTCATCATTCAGATACATTATCAAATTCAGTCGCCGTTCCAGGCCCAGATGATCATGATGGCTAAAGTCCGCGTGAGCGTCAAGATAACCCCCATTGCCGGAGCAATGAAAGCCGCCTTCCGCCAGGTATGGATCGGCAATCAATCCGGTGATACCGCTCATTTTTTCCAGATATTGTAAAAAGGACGCACTGCCCAGCTCCCTGAAAACTTCTTTCGCCTGGAGGGTGTAACTGGTTTCTTTAAGACCATTTGCCCCCTGCTTTGTCACCATCTTGTTTTTCGTATGTTCGTTAGATGGTTTTTTCCATATTTCACTGTCTGGCGATGGAAAAGTATCGCGGATAAAGGCGTAGGATTCCGCGTCAAAAAAATTGTCTATGGCAATGTGGGGAAAGGGCTTTGCCGCCAGGAACTGATCCGCCTGGCTTTCCGACCGGGAAAACATTTCGTCGTAATCAATATTCAATCTGGCCTCGTAAAATCTGATTCAATTCGGCGAAAAGATACTCTCAAAGTTTTTGAAAAACAAGTGAATGATTGGAGGGTGGAAAATGGCCCAAATTCTGATTAGTTATTTACCGGAAAATGACTAAACTTAAGGTATCGGTCCTCAATTTATGTCGACAAAGACGATAACAGAAACACCTGATACGGGGGGTGCACTCTACGAATGAAACTGGTTCCTGCGATTTAACATAATTTTTTTCAAGAACGTGAACACCGACGCCATGTTTCTGAGTTTTTGAGAATTTAATCGCCAGCCTTTTTCATCGAATAGCAGGGCCTGGTTTTCCTCCAGCCTCTTGATCCGGACATCAATGAGGACAGTGTCATTGTAAATCAGGCCCAAACGACTGATCGGCAGGGAACTTCCCTGCCGGCGGATCTCAAACAACAGTCTGATTCTTAAAGAGGATTCAATTGCCTGAGCAACATTCACATAGGCAAACCACCACATCAGGGCGATTCCCAACGTAATCACGATAAAAAAGACGTCGATCCTGCCCGAAAAGAAAACAACCAGGACCGGGGTCGCAACAAGGGTCACAATGCAACTGTATGCATACCCTAATGCACGGTTTCTAACCGTTCTTGCTGTTAAAATGTCAGTTGCAACAGCGAGGGCCAGGGCGGTAAATATGCTGGCGAAAAGGACACTCATTTGTCAGCCCTTCTCGGTATTGTTTGAAGCTATTGTCTGATAGAGCGACAAAATGCTCAGGATCGTCCGCGAGCGCCTTGTAAGATGAACGGTCTGCTCATTTATATAAATATCTCCGGTCGCGACGAGTGCGGTGAGGCGAGAGTCAATAAACGGATGCTTTTCAATAAATTTCTCTTTATCTGAAATTGAAAAACGATCAGGCTCTTTTTCCACGACGGCTTTTACGATGGCCAATGTCGGTGAATCGTTCACGATGCCAACAAGCAATAAACTGTAAAAGACGCAAAAGCTCCCCATGAACACCAGGGCGGTCAGTGCACCTTCCATTGTTACGCCAAAGCCCCATAAATGGGCGAGGGCCAGATTGCATATTATCAATACGGTAAAGCAAGTTATTGCAGATAGATGTGCGTGTTTGCCTATGGAGAGTCTCATATACAGGATATGCGCCAAAATACCCTGTAAGATGGTACAGGTTAGAAGAATGAACACTGTTAGATACATTTCTATTTGCCGATCGTTTCCCGTTTTTCAACATTCCCAGCCGCAGTAGAAATACTGATTTGCTAAAGAACTACAGGAACTATCCCAAACCGGCAACATGGTTCTGGATATCATCCTATGTCCTGGATTTATGAGCCCGGCAATATCTACTGATCTGGATTTTCTCAGAATAAAAATGATTTCGTCACCAGATGACAGCATTTGCAGGGGTTTGAATCCAGGGCGTATTGTTCGCAAATATTTGAAATCAGAATGACCATGGCTGGCGTATCCCGGACATGGAAGTGAATGGAATAATCTTCCTGTTCAGTTTGGCAGCGATTGCGTTTTTTCCTCCTCAATTGAGAATTAATATCGGCGCGCATCAAATAATCGGCCAGGAGACAGGAGCCGGATACCCGGGATACCCGCTTAGAGCTACCAGAGTGGGTGTGACTGCCTGATATAACTTTGTAGAGGAGACCATCATGAGAGCCTTATTCGCCGCCTTTCTGGCGGTTTTTTTATGTTTTACAGGGAACGTATGGGCGCAATCTGCATGTTTTGAGCGAACGGCACTCCTGAAATATCTGAGTGGCAAGTTTAAAGAAGCACCGGTCGCCGCCGGTCTCGCTGCAAATGGCAGCGTGCTTGAACTGTTTTCAAGCCCCGACGGTGAGACATGGACAATCGTGCTGACGCACCCCAACGGCGCGTCCTGCGTCATGGCCTCGGGCGAAAACTGGTCTAAAAATACTAAGGCGCAAAAGCCTAAGGGCACCGCCTCATGAGTGACCGCGATATAGGCGCCATGCAGGCAAAACTCGAAATCCTCACATCTGAGGTTCACGCGCTTGGAGACGATGTAAAGCATCTCAATGACCGTCTGAGCGCAGGGACGGGGGGCCTTTAGGTTCTTATGTGGGTGGGCGGTGTGTTGCTTGTCCTTTTGTCCGCCGCCGCCTGGTCTTATCAGGCGTACAAACCAGAGGGACAGGCGTGGGCCGCACAGCGCGGCTTTTCTTTTGTCCTTTTGACCAAGCGCCCATCAATACAGTGTTGGCAGGAATAAGTTCGAGACGATCGTCGCGTTCAGAGGCACAGAGTTTAACCGGCTTGCCGACATCAAGACCAGTATGATGATGAGTAAAGTGAGCGCGAAGGGATGCCGGGGAACAGTCTATAGGGGTTATCATACTGGCGTGTGGGTCCTGACCCTAAGGGCGATGTGTATTTTGTCGTGCATTCAATGAGGACCGCAATGGCAACAATTGCCGGCACTATTCTAAAACCCAGGGCCGTGTATTCGTTTAGCTCCCCCAAATGCGGCAAACTCCACCTTCGCCAGGCATTACCCTGTCCCGATATTCAGGTTTGTCTCAAAGAACGACCCAGTTCAATCGATCCCCTCAGATACCCCGGACTGGGCACATGTTGGCCACAAGATCGGATTGGAATCAACGGGGCATGCGATGGATGGGGTTGTGAGGGTGCTTTAGCTATCATCAAAGGAAAGCTGGGAGTAGTCGTGTCAATAAAATACTCCTAAGATACTAGGTGGTACCGAGTAAGGGCCATGACCAAAAGGTGTCACCTTCGAACATAATGGACAACCTACATGTGCTTATGTTGTTGTTGTCCATGCCGCGAACCAACCGACATCAGTCAGTAGGTGTTCAGTTGCTCGGTGAACTTTTGAAGTTTATGGAGGAGATACATTAGGACTATACCAGCATAGAAACTTAAAATGGCCATTTGAATTCAACAATCCACCCTCTATAAAAATGGGGATAATTTCTGGATTCTACGTTCATACCGATAAACATGACCCAAATCCCGATTGCCAAATAAGGACCAAATGCGATCTTTAAATGTCTAGGCAATTTGCTGCGCATTTTGATCAAAATA
>Ga0315338_1001972_pt1 | contig 22480 bp, 19 predicted proteins | sample ASW8metaG_FD_204518 | JGI IMG/M metagenome (GOLD analysis project Ga0315338, IMG submission 204518) | Ammonia-oxidizing marine archaeal communities from Monterey Bay, California, United States - ASW #8 | ecosystem: Environmental > Aquatic > Marine > Coastal | place: USA: California | collected... | reverse complement strand
CCGACTCTAGCGATTGCATCGGTTCGGCAACAAGCGTAAATCCGTTTTCGTAAATGTGCTGATAAATCGGCATGGCAAGTCAATGTCCGCGGTGTTAGGCTAATGCTACAACAAACTTTTTCGTACAGAAACAAAAACGCCAGGATTTTCCACCGGTAACGAGCCTCTCAGTTTAGCGAGGGCTTGCCCGCCGGACAACGGTAGCATCCAGCAGTAAACCGACCGACTCCAATGAGCGAACTTCGACGCGATCCACTCACCAACCAATGGGTCATTATCTCAGAGGAGCGGTCCGGACGGCCACAAGATTTTATGGTCAAAAGGAACGTCCGCCCTTCTCATCAATGCCCATTCTGCGAAGGCCATGAAGAAGAGACTCCCAGCGAAGTCTTTGCCACGAGGTCAGAGGATAGCCCCGACAACAAGCCTGGATGGCAAATTCGCGTTGTCCCAAACAAATATCCGGCACTGCTGCCAACTTTCGACCATGAGGACGAGGGAACCTTCTGGCTGCCACAGCCCGATGGCATAGCAGGGGACCTGTATGGCGAGACTGCCGGTTGCGGGATTCACGAGGTAATCATTGAATCCCCAAAACATCTTACCCGCTCAACGGATTTGGATGCAAAACAACTCGGCAATGTCCTTCGCATGTATCGTAACCGCCTACAAAATATTCGAGAGAACACACACATTCGATCCGGCATCGCATTTAAGAATGTCGGACCAGAAGCTGGGGCAACAATGGAACACATTCATAGCCAACTGATCGGGCTACCCATTGTGGCTCCACAGCTCACGGCCGAACTAGACGCAATAACAAAGTACAGGGGGAAGTACGATCGTTGCCTCCTTTGTGATTTGATTGACGCTGAAAAGAAAATCGCACAGCGCATCATCACTACGACCGACCATTACATTGCGATCTGTCCTTACGCGAGCCGGCAACCCTACGAGATCTGGATTTTGCCCCATGTCCACCAAGGCGATTTTTGCTCCGTCAGCGACGACTCGTGTGACGAACTTGCCCATTTACTGCGTTGCACCTTGCAATCTATTGATGCGTTGCTTGACAAGCCTGCCTACAATTACATGATCCTTACTGCCCCCTTTGACACTGCTTCAATATCCCACTATCACTGGAGAATCGTCATTATTCCGCGGACCACAATTCAGGCAGGGTTCGAATTCGGCACGCTTTGTTGCATTAATCCCATAGCACCGGAACGGGCCGCACACGATCTTCGGAACTATCAACAATCGGTAATCAAAACAGACTACGACTGCGAGTTGGTCGATTAAATATAACCGGTGGATCTGTGCTTCAACAACAGATCAGCTACCGGAAGTCCGGCAACGACAACACAGACCTCGATTTATGAGAACGATTGATGGGTACTCGGGTTCGATTTTCTCTCATCCTGCATAATCACCAACCGATCGGTAATTTCGATCACATCTTTGAGCAGGCCTATCAGGACAGCTACCTTCCTTTTCTTGAGGTCTTTGAACCCTACGAGCATCTGCGCATTGCGATCCATACCAGCGGACCTCTCGCCGAATGGCTCGAACGGCGACATCCGGAATATTTGGACCGTTTGCGCCAGCTGGTCCAATATGGCCGCGTAGAGATTGTTGGTGGTGCTTTTTATGAACCAATCCTAACTATGATTCCGTCCCGGGATCGAGTGGGGCAAATTTGCAACTATCGAGAGTGGCTCAACCGTCGCCTCAGTGGCGATGTCAACGGCATCTGGGTACCCGAGCGAGTTTGGGAACAATCGATGACTCGCGACCTAGCCACTGCCGGCGTTCGCTACACACTACTTGATGATTATCATTTCAAAAATGCGGGACTTTCTGAAGAGGAACTCTACGGTTATTACCTGACTGAGGACGATGGGCGCATACTATATGTCTTGCCTGGCAGTGAACCGCTCCGTTATATGATTCCATTTCAATCACCGGAAGAAACCATTGCCTATCTTGGTCGCGTTTCTGAAAAACAGTCCAATGCATATGTTGTCTTCGGCGACGATGGTGAAAAGTTCGGCACATGGCCCGAAACCAAACAACATGTGTATCATGATGGGTGGCTACGCCATTTCTTTGACCTGCTCACTGCCAATCGAGACTGGATCGATACTACAACTCCCACGGCAGCAATGCAGGATATCGCACCGCTCGGAAAAGTGTATCTGCCGGAAGGCAGTTATCGCGAAATGACCGAGTGGGCGATGCCGGCCCAACGCCAACGTGAAAATAGTGAGGTCCGACATCTTCTGCAAGAATCCTCCCAATGGCATCGTGTGTCGCAATTTGTACGGGGTGGATTTTGGCGTAATTTTAAAACGCGTTATCCTGAATCAAATGAAATGTATTCGCGGATGATGCAAGTCAGTTCTCGACTTGCCAAATTGACATCTGCTCATGACAATTCCGAGGTCCATGAATACCTCGAACAAGCGCGCATCGAACTCTACCGAGCACAATGCAACTGTAGCTATTGGCATGGTGCGTTTGGTGGTATTTACCTACCCCACCTGCGTAACGCAGTTTTCAAACATCTGATTCTAGCGGACTCATTGCTCGAGAAAGCGAGTGGCCGCAGTGATGGACCATGGTGCACGATTGGACGCGATGATCTCAATTTCGATGGCCAGGACGAAGTTCAACTGACGAATGATCAATTAGTTGCATTCATCGAACCCGCTCGAGGAGGGCGCCTCTATGAATTGGATGTTCGCAGCATTGCCCACAACCTTCTGGCCACACTCGCTAGGCGACCAGAAGCGTATCACGAAAAGGTACTTTCTGGCCCAACAAACAATCAAGACAATGTAGCAAGCATTCATGACCGGGTTATCTTCAAACAGGAAGGACTCGACCAACTTCTTCAATACGATTCCTATTTACGAAAAAGTCTCGTTGATCACTTTTATACACCAGAAGTTACTCTTCAGGACATGATGGCAGGTACTGCTCAAGAACTAGGGGGCTTTGTCGACCAATTTTATAGGGCGGAAACAGATCAACGTCAGGTTTCCGGTGGAGACACCTGCGTTGCGGTGGTCCTCCAACGGCAATCACAGGTACACGAACACGAAATAACCATTACCAAACGTATTTCGTTGAGCGAGGGGGCAACTGATTTGGATGTTGATTATCTGGTTGAAGGATTACCCACAGACCATCCTCTGCATTTCGCCATTGAGTGGAATTTTGCCGGCATGCCTGCTGGTGCTGAAAACCGTTATTTTTATGACACTCAACAAAATCCCATTGGCGACCTAAGCAGCCAACTTGACCTTCGTGAGGCCACGGGACTCGGCCTTATCGATAAATGGCTAGGATTGGATGTCGGCTTATCGTGCAACCGTCCTACGAACTTCTGGGCCCATCCCCTCGCGACGGTCAGCCAATCTGAGGGTGGCTTTGAGGCGGTTCACCAATCGGTCGTTGTCATGTCCCACTGGCTCATACAAGGGAACCCTCAGGGCCAATGGGGCGTCCGCATGCGGTTGTCAATGAACTCGGACCAAACCGAGTCTCATCATGGCTCCGGGCACAAAGCTGTCACGGCCCACTGACCGACAGCGAGTGTTTCTGCCAGCCACCTGCAACGGATTAGCAGTTCTGACTTGCCAGCGCAAACCAGTCGATCTCCGGCTCAAAGTTCTTCGACTGCCAACCAACCTCTGCAAGTATCGGTACTCTGATTCGCTTTTCCAGTTGCTTGTGGTTGGTCAAGATACTTCCATCACCTTCAGATCGAAGTTGATTGAGAATGACACCGGCTATCTCTAACCCTTCCCCGAAAGCGGTAGCAGTAATCAACGTCTGCAGTGAATGATTAATCACACCTAGACGATTGGCGGCGACAACCAAGAGAGGGTAGCCAAATTCTTCGGCCAAATTTGCGCTGTAGTCCTCGTCGCTCAGAGGAGACATCAGGCCACCAGATCCTTCAACGAGAACAATATCGCATTTTCCTGCCCAATACGTCAGACCCTGCCTTAACATGTTGCGGTCGACAGCAGACCCTTCCGCTGCGGCTGCCGACGGGGGTGCCAGCGGAGCTTGAAAAATCTGAGGACAAACATCGGCAAGGGAATTTGTAAGTCCAGCGGCTCGGTGTAGAGCAACTGCATCGGCAGCGACGACCTTTCCATCAGCACAGCAACCTCCAGTCGCTACCGGCTTATAAACGCCCACCCGATACCCGTGTGTACAGAGTGCCTTCGCAATGAGGCAGGAAACGTACGTCTTCCCGATATCGGTATCGGTTCCAGTAATAAAAAGGCCGACGGGTGGAATATTGAGCATCACTCTTCCATCAACATTCAGGACCGGACATCGAACTAGAGTTGCAATGTTGCAGATATGTCGTTCATTGCCGCGAGCTATCTACAACCCCAGAAACTCTTCCAGTGCTTCACGCATCACTCCTCGATCTGGCTCCAGACCGGTCCAAACCTGGAAGCATTGCGCGAGTTGCTCAACCAGCATCCCCTGACCGTCGATCACCGAACAACCGACATCTTCAACCGCACATGAAAATGGCGTGCGAGGAAATTCAAAGACAACATCTGCAACCATCACCGAAGGCTGCAACGATTCGAGCGAGATCGGAACCATTTCAGAAGCAGGGCTCTCACCGAGATTGGTGGCATTAATCAAAAGATCGGTTTCTGGCGCAAGCTCAAAATCACCCGTCCAGGGGAAAAACATTGCCGATACTTTCATCTTCTCGCACAGCAAGTCTGCCAACTGCTGCCCGCGTTCGGCGGTACGGTTAACGACCGTTATTTCGCCAGCACCGGTCGATGCAAGTTCTACCGCGATTGCCCGCGCCGACAAACCCGCGCCCAAAATAACAATATTTTTTCCTGCAACATCAAAACACTTTGCCAGTACTGTGCAAAAGCCTCTACCCTCAGTATTTTCGCCAATCAGTTGGCCATCGGACCCACGCGAGACACAATTGACACCGCCGATCCGTTCAGCATCTTCACTGCAGCGATCCAACATTCCAAGAATTTGCTCCCTGAAAGGTCCAGCAACACTTGCGCCACGAAATTTCATCGCCCGCAACCCAAGAACGGCGTCTGCCAGATCCTCTGAAGCCACTTCCAAAGTTAGAAAGCGGGCGTCTAATCCAGCTGCCCGAAAACTTTTTTCCATCACATACTGTGTTGGATTACCAGCGTGGGACTGTCCCAGGCAGCACATGATTTCTTGAAGAGGATTCGACAAGGCTATCGATTTTCTGACTTATAGAAAGACGTTAATCTTATGTATTTGCCACTCTTACTGGATCCCCTGACAGTATATCGTTTCTACAGGAGAGACGAAAAGGGTGCGGCCACTGGGTCCGTTTTTCCAATTAGTCATTTCTAATGATTTGAACCGATGAGCCCGACAATTCCCGTTGTCCAGACCGCCTCGCCTTAATCCGAACATAAGGAGGCACATAAGAACACCGATGAGCAAAACTGCCCTCTGTGGCCTCGGCATTGGCATGAAGCGGCTCCAAAAGATCTTCTACCACAAATCCGCTGCGACAGAGTCCACCAATCAGGTCTTCCCATCGATGCAAAAATTCGAACATACCCTCTTCCCGGTGCGGACTTGCGGAAACGGGCTCTAGGGGGCCATCGCGGTAGTAGGGCTCACTTAATGCATAGCCCAAATTGCCTGGCTTCACCGTAGCCTGCAAATTGGCTGGCTGTTTGTGCTGAGAAATATAAAGTCCCCCGGGAACAATCACGCGGGCCACTTCGCGATAGACCGTTGCCACCTCCGGCACATAGCAGGTACTCACCGGTTGAATAACCGTGTCGAAAAGATCGCAGCCAAGCGAGGATAAGTCGTCTATCGACGCCTGGAGGGTTGTGACATGCAGGCCTCGCTCGCTGGCCGCCTGCCGATCAAGAAAAAGCATCTCTCCACTTATATCAACCACGGTGACCACCGCACCGGTGGCGGCATAGAGCACACTCTGCATGGCACCACCACTACCGAGACAAAGCAGCCTCTTACTTGCAAGGCTGCCCTCAAGCCAGGGATCTGTGCCGATTGCCGAGAGCCGCTGTGCAAACTCACGATCCGTTACCGGCCTAGCAAACCGCCGCTGCATGCGAGCCCGCGCGTCCCAGGCCTGCTCATTGTTCACATAGGCTGCGGAATGCGTCGTTTTTGACTTGGATGAGTCTTCCATGTGATACAGATTCAAATCACTCGTTTTCAAACCGTCACATTATCGAACGAACAACCGAGTTTGCCGCGAGAAGAGGAGAAACAATAAACCCAGTCCGGCCACCAAGACCGTAGCCGGTTCTGGTACTGCTTGGCCGTGCGGAATGCTCGGATCGATCGAACCATATTCGGGTGTGAAACCGTTGTACCAGCCGTGCCAGCTCCCATCCTGCAACAATTGGCCTCCCGCACCGGTTGGCGCCATGGACCAAGCAACTTCTTCTGCAAGTGCATTATAGATTCCGATCGAATACGACCAAAAGTTTGCCTGCAAGCCTGTATCTTCCAGGTAACTAAAGTTGTCTGTAAATGGTTCACCCCAACCGGCATTGAAGTCGTATTGCAACTCTCCAGCGGCATCCAGGGAAAGGAGCGCGTCGTGAGCGGTCACAGTGAGACTATCGTAGCGATAGCCAAACGCATAGGTATCACCGCTTGTATGAGCAAAATCAATCACATGATAGCTGACGAAAGAACCACTACCTATGATGTATTCGACGCGCAGGTACTCACCATTGACGGGAATCTCTGTGAGGATGTCGCCCTTAAGAGAGCAGGGCACCTGGAGACACACCAGGAGCAACGCGAGCATGAATAGTGGTCTACGATGTTTTTTATTCATCAGCCTTTCCTTCCAGGAAATTTTTTGGGCGTTTTAGAATCGTTTTCATAAGGATGTCTTTTTACCGGGACACATGATCGCGTCCTGAGCGAGTCAACACTGCGTTGAGCGCGGACTGCTGAACCTCTTCTGAGAAAAAAGAAATGTGTCCGTCGCAAAAGAGCAATTGCACACCTCCCGGATGATCACTCCACAACTCGTTACCCTGGGTCGTATTGATCGGATTCGTGTAATATTGAGCAAAGATATTTTGTCCGTTTGCCCATTCTGACTGCTCACTCGAGCCGCCCCCACGACCGGTACACTCACCAACGATGGCCGTCGCGGAAAGTCCATCGCGAATGGCCCGCACCGTGGTGGGAATTTCATGGACCATAACACCGATTGCATGGTCGGCTACAAAATGCTTGGACCCCTGCGGTGCCTGGTAAGGCGGGCCTTCGATCCCGTAAATTCCACCGTAGTCGGTGTAGGCTAATCCATCTCCGGCATCCCATTCGCCGTTTGCATTGCGGTCCCCTGTCGTCAGCCCCACCCGCTTTGTCGTTGTGGTTGAGGGACAGAGAAGCAGGGGCAACACCTGACCAGCTGCAAACAGGTTCGCCTCGCTGTTGTAAGGACTCTCCCGATCGTACAGGGTGAGGAGATGTTCGTTCTCCAGATCCGCAAGAATGGCCGTAACCCAGGAATGCTGCTTTCGTTCTGCATTCCACCACTGACAATCGACACAACCGACTGGAAAACTCCGCTTACGCGAGACGTAACTGCAAATCCCTAAACCAATTTGACGCAAATTGCTCGCGCAGCATGTTCGTCGTGCCGACTCCCTTACCGCCTGGATTCCCGGCAACAGCAACGCCAGAAGAATCCCGATGGTGGCAATCACGACGAGCAGTTCTACAAGCGTAAAACCGTGATGCGAACCGGCACGCCGGGATGTATGCATATGTTGTTGATGAGAACGTCGTTGGTGCAACATAGTACCACCCGAAAGAGTACCCCAGACAACCTCCCCCTCGGGCATTTCTATCCAGAGCCCGTTGTGGGTAGCGAACAAATGCGCATCAGCCTGCCAGAGGATTTTGTCCTGTGTAGGGAAACATTCACTCTCTGCAAAAACTTTAACTGGGTGGCCTCTGTCCCTCGCAGCGTACCACACGACACATGCGGGCAGGTCTTCTGACTCACGAGCTTAGAAGCATCAGGCCTTCTCGTTACAAAAGCAACAATGGCCAAAAGATACGAACTTCCTACAGACACTCGTTCACAGCGGCGGGGCCGTCCCGGAATTTAACCGGAGTTCCCTGTTGTCGGAACACCTAAGCAAGATGGCCGACCACCAGCATACTGTGGGTGAATATAATGACGTTTCCCAACGTCTTCAAGACCCTCTGAGAAACAAGTTCTCACGGGTAGGCCGGAGAATCAACATTCATAAAAAAAGAGCCCGAGCAGCCATTGCTCGGGCTCTTAAACCAACCTACTTCTGTGTCAAAATATCGTTCACTCTTTCCATCAACCAAAATGCATGCGCTCTGGAAACCCAACGAATGTTAATGTTTGTGGGAGCAGAGCGTTAAGGATAGGCGTTAAGGATATTAGAGGATATCGACAAACCCACGAAGTTCTTGACTACGACTTGGCTGCTGCAGCTTTCGGACAGCCTTTGCTTCGATCTGCCGGATACGCTCGCGGGTCACCTTAAAAATGTGGCCGACCTCCTCGAGCGTATAGCTATAGCCGTCACCGAGTCCGTAGCGTAATTTAATGATCTCGCGTTCCCGGTAACTGAGCGTCTTGAGTACTTTGGAAATGCGGCTTCGGAGCATCTCCTGCGATGCGCCGCTCGCCGGGCTATCCGCCGCAACATCGGGCAGCAGATCGCCAAAATGGCTATCTTCACTATTGCCGACCGGTCGATCCAGGCTGATGGGATAACGGCTCATCGCCAAAACCCGTCTGGTTTCATCAATGGCCGTCCCTGCCCGACGGGCAGTTTCTTCAATCGTCGGTTCCCGTCCGAGTTCCTGGAGCAACTGACGGGCCACGTTCCGTACACGGGACATGGTCTCCACCATGTGGACCGGGATACGAATCGTGCGACTTTGGTCGGCGACAGCTCGGGTAATCGCCTGACGAATCCACCAAGTTGCATACGTGCAGAACTTGAAACCACGGCGATACTCGAACTTATCGACTGCTCGCATCAAGCCGGCATTCCCTTCCTGAATCAAATCCAGAAAACTGAGCCCGCGATTCCGATATTTCTTAGCAATGGAGACCACAAGGCGAAGATTGCCTTCCGAAAGACCCCGTTTGGCCTTCTGGTACCGAGCATAGACCACCTTTAGTCGCTCCACACGGTTGCGCAGACTACTGGGTGTTTCCTGGGTCGCCCAGAGTATGTGACGCACCTCAGACCGTGCCTGATCTATTTCCTCAGTATACCGCTTGGCCTTTTTATCGGCCTTGATGCGCTGCTTTAGTTCATCGACCCGTCGGCTAAACTCGGCGAGGGTATCGATCATCGACTCGATCCGCTGTGTTCGCAAGCCAAGCTCTTCCACCAAACGAACTGCACGACGTCGCCGACGACCGAGTCGCTTCCAAGCAACACGGCGATCTGCTGCTTTCTGACGCTTGCTGAAAGCAAGACGATAGTCTCGTCGATTTTGTTTGAGCAAAACTTCAAGGCAAGCAATATTGTGGGGCAAGCGACCGAGAATCTGCTCTTTTTCCAGCCGGTCTGTTACCGAAACCTGGACGGTTCTGTCAAAGGGCAACTCGCCTTTATGTACCCGCTTTAAAATACTGAAAGCGACTTGAATCACATAGTCGCATTCCAACAGAGTACGCCGAAAATCAGCTCGTGTGGTCTCAATTCGCTTGGCAAGGAAAATCTCTTCCTGGCGTGTTAAGAGCGATATCTCACCCATCTGGGTAAGGTACATCCGTACCGGGTCATCGGACCAGGATTCGGACTCGCTATTATCCAGAAGGCTCTCCTGATCGACAGCTTCGTTGAGTTGCTCTCCACTATCTACTGCAGGGGTAGTCCCTTCCTCGTTTGCTCCAGCCTGTAATTGAGGTGGGCTTGACTCTTCTCCATCTTCAGAGCCGGCGACTACACTATCCACAGCCTTTTGTGCCAGCGATATTGTCTCTTCTGTACTGCCGTTTGTATTCTGTCGCAGTTCGTCTAAAAGTGATGTGTCGTACAAAGTATTCTCCCGGTCACTCAGTGTCATCTTCAGGTGTCATCTGAACTGGGTCCGTCCGCTCGGCCTGACCGGCTTCCCAAGAAGTGCGATCAACCCGACGACATGCTTCTAAAGAGCTACAAGAGCAACGAACGCTTTCTTGCGGCGACATCTTTTGTGCGTCCCCCGCAGTGCGTCGATGGCAACTCTAATGCCAACTTCCTTATCATGCCAGCAACAACAGCACTGACTCATCAAGCCAGTGCCAACCAATCTTACCACCGTTTTTTGGCAGGTTCATTTACTCCCATGATTTGGTAAAAGATTACACTTCAGGCGGCTGGGCATGCTGGTTGAAATTTTTTAACCGTAGAGCTTCCGACTATCGACTTCCGACTATCGATAGCGAGTCGACGAACATACCGATGGGGCATAGTGCGCCGAAAAGTCGGAAGGCAATCTCCTGTTTTTTCACCCAATTCACCCAAACCCTATGAAGCCGATTCTTTCAATCTCACCTCATTCTAAGCTAGGCAAGTAGTCAGGTCCAGTCTTTCGGAAAAGTCTTTTCAGCCCGTAATCAGCACCATTTTCCGCGACTTTCATTGTGTTTTCGGCATGGCGATTGCTATCGCACCAGGCGTTAGGGCTGTTTCAACGGCACGCAGTCGGTTCGAAATGACTCCATTTGTCCGAACCGGCAACTGCTATCGACTGGTTCACTCACGCCACCTGGAAGGGTGGACACCTTTGCAGAAGCTTACATCGCAAAAACCTGATGTAACGATCACGGAAGGTTAAGGGGCGATTCTTGTCACCCTTGCCGATGCCCAACAAGGCCGATAGTATGTCTCTGGATCGGTATCTGCCAATCGTTTTGGTGCATTCTTATGGGTTCACAATATCTATTACCTTGCCATTGTGGTCGAGAACTTGCTGTCGAAAAAAGTCAGGCGGGTACCCAGGTGGAGTGCGACTGTGGTCAATGGGTCGAGGTACCTGTTCTTCGCATCCTCACTACCCTGAAAAAAGCAGCCCAAAGCCCGAAACCAACCTCCTGGTCCCGAGGGCAGGGTATCTTGTTTATTTGCGGCGTACTGCTGCTGATTGTGGGCTCTGTTACCTCAATCCAATTCTATCGGTCGATGCCCTCACCGAACATTCCAGGGATGCCGGGATTGGCAGCCGATTTGGACTCCCGCTCCGATTCACTCGGCGCGGTCGAAACACTGAGGCTATGGAATTTCTATCAAGATTCGCCTGACCTGATGGTACGTCTTCCGAAGGCAATAGAAAGCACTCACAAACGCCGCGCTGCGATCATTCTGTTTGCCTGGGTCTTGGGGTGCCTCTTTCTGCTCGCCAGTCTCGTCTGTTTTACTTTTGCATTGCGTCGTAAACGGCTAGGTCATTCTACCTAGCCGCTGGCAGTCCCCAAATAAGTCGATCGGAAGCACTTTCAGAGCAACCACCTTAGAGGCTTGCTAAAAATTCTTTTTCAGCGAGCGGGGACCAGACACGGGGGAAACGCACATCCTGAGCAGCGTGGCGCAACTCTCCCGATATCTTATCGACAACGACCAGTCGGTGTTTAAGAAGGCTGGAGGCCATTAGGACATACACGTTCGCCGATTCCCCCATACAGAAACATTTCCAGGTTGCCAATCGCGGAAATTCTGCAAAGACTCTGAGCAAACGATGGCCATCAAACCGCGCTCTGCGAAAACTGCCGCAAGGTGCACCTGGCCGCCGACCGCCTCGTAGGCCTCGAGCAACCCGGGAGCCAACTGGTGAACACTCTTTGGCTAATCTGCTGGAACGGCATGAAGACTCCGTTGGGCAGTCGCCTCTAGCGTTACAAATGATGCAGGCCGGGTAGTCATCGCCTACTCCAAGAGAAACCGCCACACCGCGAATCCACTCTCCAGAGCCGCAGTTCTATGATGCGCCACCTGAACCGATCTCTTTTTTGAGCGCGTTGAACCGGGCAGTGGCAATAATCCAAAGGACCAATCCAACCGGGTAGACCAAAATCATGCAAAGCGCCGCAGCGAGAGCAAGGCCCGATCCACAGTCGCCAAACTCCGTGCGATTCTGAGATTCGAAATAACGTTTAAAACCGTTGGCAATCCCGATCCAAACTACAAAATACATTACCAACTGCAGACAGGGAATTAAAAACAGCAAAACGAGGATGGGATTTACTTGGCGAAATTCCATCGGGATGCTCGCAGCAGCGGTGTAATTGGAAACAAGAAGCCAAATCTGCAGCACCAAAACAAAGAATCCAACGATCGCAAGAACGACAAGAACTCCCCGTGGAAGTTCTTGTACCGGGGGCGCGTTCTCCATCTGTTTTCTTAGCTGATTTACCGATTCCTCTGAGTACTCATCAGGAATCTCAACATTCAATGGATCGTCCTCCGCCAGCAGTGACGATGCGGTGAGCGGCCCATTGAGCATCGCACCGGCAAATAACGTGACAATGATCCACTTTAACCTGTTATTCGATTGCATCCGAACTGTCTCCGCTTGGGTCGCCCATGTTCGCGACAGGATCAAGTAATACCTCTCTCTTGCGCGGATTCTAAATGATTTCGCAACATCGTGCAAAGCAGGTCCTGCTAAATGAATAAAACGGTGGAAACCCAATGGCAGGTAAACATTGACAAAAGGCGCGATCTGGGGGATACAGACTGCACCCTGCGCCGGACGCGGACAATCCATCCTCATGACACCAAAGAGTGAAAGAACGTGAAAGCAGCCTATATTGACGAAACTGGCCCGCCCGAAGTGATCCAGGTTGGCGAACTGCCAACGCCCGAACTCGAATCGCAACAGGTGCTCGTGCGGGTCGGTGCCGTGGCGGTCAACCCGATCGATACCTACATCCGCGGCGGCGCCAATTATTTTCCCTTACCAATACCCTACATCGTCGGCTGCGATCTGGCAGGGACCGTCGAAGCGATCGGATCGGACGTTACCCAATGTTCCGTCGGCGATCGCGTCTGGGGATCGAACGCGGGCATTTTCTCGCGGCAGGGTTCTTTCGCCGAATATGCCGCCGTCGATGAATGCTGGCTCTATCCGACACCGGCGTCGGTCAGCGACGAGGAGGCCGCAGCCACGGCACTGGTCGGAATTACGGCCCATCTCGGACTCTTTTTGCGCGGGCAATTGCAAAAAAATGAAATTCTCATGATCAACGGCGGCAGCGGTGGGGTGGGATCGACTCTGATCCAGATGGCCAAGGCCGCTGGGGCGAAGGTCATTGCCACGGCCGGCAGCGAAGAGAAATTGACCGTTTGCCGCAACCTCGGCGCGGACTTGGCGGTCGACTACCGCGCAAAGAACCTCGGTGAAATGGTGCAAGATTTTGCACCTGATGGGGTCGACCTCTATTGGGAAATCGCTCGCGAACCCGATTTGGATCGCGGTATCGACCTACTCGCCAAATGGGGCCGCATGATCCTCATGGCAGGTCGCGAAGCTCGGCCTGTTTTCCCGGTTGGGCCGTTTTATTCCAAATGCTGTACGCTACTCGGCCTGGTCATGTTTGCAGCCTCCAGTGAAGAGCAACGCGTTTGCGGAGATGAAATCAATCGACTTTTGGTCGCTAAAACTCTCTGCCCAAGGATCGACCGCGTACTCCCCTTATCGGAGGCGGCCCAAGCCCATCAAATCCAGGAAGAAGCCACGATCCACAGAAGGGGCAACCTCTGCGGCAAAATTGTCCTCAAGCCCTGAGCAGGCTGTACGAGAGAGCCACCTTGCTCGTGCCAAGATTCCCGGTCGCTAGCCGGATGTTTTGCACAAGTTGCAAAAGAAGATCGCTATCGATCGGGCCACTGCGGTCTCCACGACACACAGCACCGCGAAAGGCAAGGCAATCGGCACCAAGGGCAACCAAGGGACCGGTCAGCGATGCCGATAAGGAACCGGCGAGAACGGCCGGCAACTCTAAACGGTGCACCTTGTCAACAAATTCGGCGATCTGCCCGAGAGACCAATGTGCAAGGAGATTTCCTCGTATTTTTCCGAAGGTATCGACCAGAACCGCCCGGGCTGCCATTTCCCCCGCGTGCCGCAGTACCTCACTTGGTGGCGGTGCATCGGCAACACGCCAATCGGCATAGACGACAGCGACAGGTTGCACACCGGCGGGTAACTGCTCGATCCGATCCTGCCAACGAAGAGGCCAATCCGGAACCGAACCACAACCGGCCAGCCCCAGTTTTACATAACAGGAAGCGTCTTCGGGCAATCTGTCGGTTACCGCTGGCTCGAGCAATTCACCCAGAGCAACACTCAGCGGCAATCGGGAGCCAACGAAAGAGAGAATCTGGCAGATGACCTCACCCGACGCTGCTCCGAGCGAACCAGCTTCCGTTTCTTTGATATCCACCAGATCGACACCCGCCCTGATCGCTATCTCCGCTTCGTGCACGTCCCGAACACTGACCAGTAAGCGGCAGGGGCCATTGCGACCGGGCGACTCTCTTGCAATGGGTTGCGAGGGCATCATTTGTTCAAACTCCCTCCACCCGGCGTGACTGCTCCGGGGTGCTGCTGATTGCATTCGGCATGAGCCTGCTGAAGCCTCTCGTTGAGCGACGTAACGACTCGGTCACAAAGCGGTTCGCACCAAGTTCCTCGGATCGTGATCGATCCATTCTCCCATGCTCCGAGACTTGCCCTCGTTTTACGAGAACGGAAGCTCTTGGCCTTCCGATCGAGTTGGATGATAAGGGCGGAAATCTGCGTCTCAAGACATGCAATTCCGGTAAATAGTGTCCTGGTATGGCTGAGACAAAAACATTTAACGAGATCGATAGGTACGGCAATGGGACGACCTCTGCTCAAGCAGACAAGAAGATAACCTCTCCGGTAGCCGAGGCGGGGAAGAAACATCTTGCGAATGAGCCAAATGCCGAGCAAAAAGGAAATGATCAGCATCGACATCCCCCAAGGCCAATAGCGCAATCCGGAAGCAGCGAGCATGATAAAAATGCCACAGGTGGCCGCCGCAAGTGGAACCACCAAAGTCAGCGCCAGAATTCGGCGATTGGGCTTCAACCAGATTTCATGCATCATTGGGTTTCAGACTATCAGATCTCTATTCTAAAAAGGCAGGCGGTGTCTGCAATTGCGTTGAGTATCTCTCCCCGTTACGCTTGTGGCTACGCATTTTGAAATCCGAAGACAGCAGTTATGACGTACGAACATTCTCCGGGAGGGAGTTCCCCAAAACTTGTCGTCTCCGGTATCACAATCCTGATTGTCCTCTACGCGCTGGCTTGCACCTTTGGATGGCCGCAGCACGCAACCGAACTCATCGGATCACAAGGCGGTGCCCATGCGACCGATGAACCATCGGGACATGATCATCCACAGGGGCACAAAGGGGAAGTGGCTGCCAAGAATAATTTTCAGCAGGAGGACCATTCTCACGACGTGCATCACCCAGGATTCATCTGGGTAACGCCCTTTGTGCTCCTGCTACTCGGGATCGCAGTGCTGCCTTTAATACCGACGACGATGTCCTGGTGGGAATCCAATCTACACCGTTTTTATCTAGCAGCAGGACTGGGCCTCGTCACACTCTTGTACTATCTGATTGGCTATGGCGAGCCACTGCATGCGCACTGGCCGGCACATACGCTCATCCAACCTGTCCCAGATCAGATGTTTCAGTGGAATCTTTCCTGGAACGTCTTCGCAAACGCCATACTCCACGAGTTCATCCCTTTTATCGTACTGCTTTTCAGCCTCTACACAATCAGTGGAGGCATTCGAATCGAAGGGAATTTGGCAGCGCACCCGCTGACAAACACCGCGTTTATCGCCGTCGGTGGCTTGCTGGCAAGTTTTATCGGCACCACCGGCGCGGCCATGTTGCTCATCCGACCGCTGCTGGAAACCAATAAAGAACGAAAACATACCGTACACACGGTCATCTTCTTTATTTTTGTCGTCTGCAACTGCGGCGGATGTCTGCTTCCCATTGGCGATCCCCCCTTGTTTCTTGGCTACCTGCGCGGTGTTCATTTTCTTTGGACGATGACACTCTGGAAACAGTGGCTCCTGGTCAATTGCTCACTGCTCGTCATCTACTGGGTATGGGACCAAATGATCAGCTATCCGCGGGAAACCGTACAAGACACCCAGCGAGATGAAACGCAAAAGCGGACTTTACGGATTCAGGGATGGCTGACCGGAGCCCCTCTGCTACTGGGCGTCGTTTTCTCCGTAGCACTGCTCGACCCGAGCAAACCCATTGTGGGCACCAGTTGGCATGCCCCCTTATATCTGCGAGAAATGGTTCAACTCGCCCTCGTGGGGCTCTCTTTGCTCTTGGGAAAAAGTGTTCTTCGGCAGAAGAACGCATTCTCTTACCATGCCATCATAGAGGTCGCCGCATTATTTTTTGGAATTTTCATCTGCATGCAGCCGGCACTTCAAATCTTAAATGCAAAAGGGCCTGAGATGGGAGTCGACACACCGGCAAAATTTTTCTGGATGACGGGGGGACTCTCCTCGGTTCTAGATAATGCGCCTACCTACGTCGTCTTTTTTGAGACTGCCCGGACTCTAAACCCATCGCCAAACCCACTTCCAGAAACTATCATCAATCCTGATTTCCTTATCGCGATCAGTTTGGGTGCCGTTTTTATGGGTGCCATGACCTACATCGGTAACGGACCCAATTTTATGGTCAAGGCAATTGCCGAGACAGCCGGCATTCGGATGCCTAGTTTCTTTGGATACCTAAAATACAGTTGTCTGATTTTGCTTCCGGTCTTGTTCATAGTCAGCTCCTTCTTCTTATAGCCAAGTTTACCAATAGCGCAAATCTAAAGCATTGACGACAATCGCGGACACTTTCAAAAAGCAAGAATCGCTTGGATTACATTCAAATCAACACCGACAATGAATTGCAACAGTTTTGCGGGCTACTGGCATCGGAACCGGCCATCGCCTTCGATACTGAGTTCGTCTCCGAATACACCTATCGCCCTCAACTGTGCCTGATCCAGGTTGCGGCAGGGAAACACCAGGCGATCATCGATACCTTAAGCGTTCAGGACCTGAGCCCGTTCTGGGATCTGCTCGCCACAGGCGACGGATGCACGATCGTCCATGCTGGACGCGAAGAAGTTGGATTTAGTCTCACCGCGATTGGAAAAGTCCCTGCCCGACTCTTTGACGTGCAAATTGCTGCCGGACTTATCGGCCTGGAATATCCTGCGAGCTATCGTTCACTCTCCAAGAAATTGCTCGATCAAAACCCGGCCAAAGAGGAGTCGCGGACCGATTGGCGGCGCAGGCCTCTATCACAACGTCAACTAAAATATGCCCTCGACGATGTGCTGCACCTAGCGAACATGCATCAAAAACTCATTGACCGATTGACCAAACTGAAACGGATGACCTGGCTGGAGGACGAAATGAACCGTTGGCTCGAGCAGGTTTGCTACGCCTACAAGCGGCTACGATGGCGACGCGTCTCCGGTATTGGAGGACTTGCTGCCCGTAGCAAAGCGATCGTCCGCGAGTTGTGGTTCTGGCGGGAATCCGAGGCTGAGAAAAAGAACATTCCTGTCCGACGCGTCCTGCGCGACGACCTCATCGTCGAAATTGCCAAGCGGCAGTCGAGCGACACCACACGCATTGCCGCCCTGAGGGGAATGGAACGCAATGATCTGCAGCGGGTCCTGCCAGATTTATCCGCTTGCGTGGAAAAAGCTTTGCGTCTTGATGTGGAAGAACTGCCAACGAGTCGCCGACCGGGAAACATGCCGCCACAAATAAATATGCTCGGACAACTAATTTCCTCCGCACTCAACAGTGCCTGCCGACAAGCACATTTAGCACCTAGTCTCGTCGGGAATCCCAGTGATGTGCGCGACCTGATTGCCTTCAGGCTCGGCTGCGCCAAAGATGGAGAACAAACTCCAATACTCACGGAAGGGTGGCGACAAGAAGTTATCGGCAACCTGATCGACGACCTACTTTCAGGAACACTTGCCGTTCGGATCAACGATCCTCGCAGTGAACACCCCCTCAGTCTTGAGTCGATCGACTAAAGGGCTTTCGCTGTGTCTTTATTTCTCTGAGGCACGGTAGGCAGGAACCTCGTCTTGGGGTGTCGATTCCGGAGTTGCCTCCGAACGATGTGACACGGTTTGACTTCCATAGAACCGGGTGTTCTCCTCCGCAACCAGACGCACGCCAGCATCTTCGCACTTCAGTTCTGCCCGAAAGACATGATTGCCGCCCCGGACTGCTCGGGCAACGATTTTATACACTACCTCACTACCTGAGGCGAGTTTCGGTATCGGCTTAAAAATCACCTGACCTGTCGAAATCTTTGCGTCGGTCCCCGTCGCTGAAATGGGCTCAACCCCTTTGGAGAAGAATGCAACGACATCGATTCCTTGTGCTGCCTTCGTTCCTTGATTACTGATGTGTATTTCATAGACGGTATCTTCATCGACTGGAACCGGCCCGCGAGGATCCTTGATTTCAAGCTCAAGATCCGCCAGCGCTTCGACGCGTGTTGTCACCTCACCGGAAGTGCTCAAATCATCGTCAGCATCGACTGCCACGCGGAAATGATTTTCGCCAGGATGTGATAGTGACACTTTAACCTGAAAGGTCTGGTCGTTTTTTGCAGCTAACGAATGGACTTTCCATACGATACGACGACCATGGGTGTCCATTTTGCCACCGTCACTGCTATCCAGATAATCGCATCCAGCAGGTAGCGACGCCACTAGCCGGATGTTTTCAGCCGTTGCATTGCCAGAATTCTCCAAACGAAAACGATAACTTGCGATCGTACCGGCATAATTCATTTCGGGTCCCGAGCCCACCACATTCAAATTAGCACGGCGGACCAGCACCCGTTGCCGTGAGGCGACCCGTAGACCGGCGTCTGCGACAACCACCGCCTCCACATTCAAGTAGCCTGCCTGTCTGGCCGTTAACTCGACTTCCAAAACCTGCTCTGCACCTGCCTCCATTTTGCCGAGTTGTCGGACCGCCATCGGTTGTTCTCCGCCATCAAGCGGCATCAGTTTCAACTCGACATTTTCGGCAACGCCGGTACCGGGATTGGAAATACTCAACCGATAAAGCTTCGTTTCTCCGTAACGAACTTCATGAGGCCCTTCAATATTTAAATTTAGCTTTGGCTCTTGAACATGGATCACGGACTGTGATGCTACCGGTGCCAAGGTCCACGTCACGCTGAGATCAAAGGAACTGCTTTTTCGCGGGACAATCCGCATATTGAGAAATTCCGTACCGTGAGGCTCCAATCGCTCCACACGCCATTCCAATGGCTTCTGTGCCTCTTCGGTCGTTAAATCTGTCACACCCCGTGAACCCTGGGCTGAGACAATCTGTGCACCGAGCGGCGTATTCACCTGCACGATGACGGCATCGGCAACGACATCGCCAACATTCTGTAGCCGAACTCTATACGTTGATTCCTTGCCCAATACTGCCTTACGGGGGCCTAGCGTTTCGACGATCAACAAAGGGCTTTTTGAAAATAGAATACTGCTGTCCAACTCGCCTCCCAATGATCCGGTATCCAACCGATTCCATGGGGCCACTACCTTTGTCTTCGGAACCTCGCTCTGTTCTAGCTGTTCACTTTGACGCGCAGACGATTCGCCTCGCGCTTTCGGTGCCAACTGTGGAACTTGTTTTACGACAATGTTCTTTTTTTTCGGTCCCGCGACGCCAGTATATTTTTTAACTGCATTAGTACGTTCGGTATCAGATCGCTTCAAAGTTCTCGTTACATCTGCCTGCGTACCCGCGACGATAGGCCCTACGGGATTTTTCTTTTTGACTGCATTTTCACTCACCTTTTTGCTAACATTTGTCTTGATTGTTTTTTTCAGGGCCCGATTACCTTTCTGGCCCTCGGGAACGTTCTGCTGCGTTCTCGCCGGTGTGTCTTGCGGCACAATTCTTCCATTACGTCGCGATGACTGACCAGAGGACGGCCCCGTAACGCCAATAAACCCCTTGCCAACTCTGGAAGATGTTTCTGCCTTCACCGGAGCAGAAGACTGTGATGGCTGCACGACTCTCTGAGCCGCTCTCGATGAGCGATCCGCCAACGATAACTCACCATTCGGCCCTGAACGAGTGACCGCCGGTAGAATGATGTCATCCTTAGAGAGTCTGATCTGTGGAGAATCTGCGATCGGTGCCTTGGGCGCCGTTGCTCTCACTCGCGATCTGGTCGATTTTGGAGATTGCGTTTCACCGCGCACCGATGGAGCCGCCTTTTTCTGAGCGGTGCGTTCATCGCCGGCATTGCTGGCAAACGGTAGCGCAAAGCGGGCTTTCTTTTTGGAGGATGAACTCCACGGCCAAAGAGACCGTACATCTTTTTGCGCAGATTTTGTATCGCTTGGGCGTGTTCTACCTGCTTCCTGAGAATCAGCCGTAAAACAAAAACTGGATAAAACAAGCAGAATAGTACCAAATGTTGTCAGACTACGTCGCATCATGCCACCTTAGAAAATGGGCCGTAAAACAAATCGTCGCTAGAAATATCGACTTGTTTTACGGTTGCGGATTAGTAAAAACGTAACAGTTTTACCGAGTGTATCGGTCCGCAAAAGATTGCCGATCGCCAAAATGCACGATGGCACTGCTATCGCCTGTGCTGCGGGGCAGGGGAGATTTTCCGATACAAAGATAGGGAATGTTCACCCATCTTTTTGAGGTACAAAGGTCTCATCCCGCGTTACTTCAAAACCCATCTCCTCAATCATTTGACGGTCGGTCTCGGGTAGTTGGCCTTTTGTTGTGAGATAATCACCAACAAAAATTGAATTCGCCGCATACAGAGCAAGTGGCTGGAGAGAACCGAGATGGAGTTCTCTTCCCCCAGCCACACGGATTTCTCGGTCCGGATTCACAAGGCGAAACATCGCCAGAACTTTCAGGCAGTATTGAGGAGTAAGCAGCCAGGTATCTGCAAGCGCCGTTCCATCAATTGGATTGAAGAAATTAATCGGAATCGATTCTGCTCCCACATCTCTAAGGGCAAACGCCATCCGCACCACATCACTTGGCTGTTCCCCCATTCCAATGATCCCACCGCTACAAATTTCCAGACCAGCCTTCCGCACCGCCTCGAGAGTATCGATACGATCCTGATAGGTGTGTGTCGAACAGATCTGACCGTAGTAATTTTCACTGGTGTTGATATTGTGATTCACGCGATCGACGCCACATCGCTTGAGATCCGCCGCCTGCCCGGGAGTAAGCAGGCCGAGGCATGCACATATCTTCAAATCATATTGCGCCTTTATTTTTGGAACTATTTCTGTGACCGCCGCGACCTCTTTTTCTGACGGACCGCGAGCCGAAATCACAATACAGTACGTCTTGCTCCCGCGCGCAAATGCTTCTCGAGCACCATCGAGAAGACGTTTTTCGTCCAGTAGATTATATTTTGGAATTTCGGCCTTGGAGTTTTTAGACTGCGAGCAGTAGCCACAATCCTCGGGGCAAAGGCCACTCTTGGCATTCATCAAAAAATAGAGCTGGACAGTCTTTCCAAAATAGTGGCGCCTAACCCGATAGACGTTTGCCAGCAGATCCAACAGCTCATCATCGCTGCACTCAAGAACGGAGAGCGCTTCGGTATCCGTCAGTGGACTTCCCGCCAACACACGGTCAGCCAAACCACCCCAATGGATTGTTGTATCATTGGCAATTTGTCCAACCATCTTAAGATTTCTCCCGCTACTAAAGAGTTTCCACCGGCCACCAAAACAAATCGATCAAAATCATTTCGAATCTCGCCGTTGTCGCCGAGGTTGTCAATTGCAATTATAGATGTAAGAATATTAGCCTCGCAGGTGGACTCTAATCAAGGTATGTCATCCGATGCCACAACATCACCTCGTGCGCTATGGTGCGCTCGCACATATTGGCACCTTCTCTTCTAATGAACCGTGCATCTTGTCTCGGTCTACAGAGGTGGTCGTGCAGAGCTATCGGGGCCTTGAAATCGGGGAAATACTCACACCGAGAGACGGCCAAGTACTCCAAACCAGTGGGACCATTCTTCGGACCCTGACTCCTGCCGACCAACTGATTGCACAACGAATTGAGAAAAACAGGCTTGAGGCATTCGCTGCATGCCGCTCAATGCTGGAAGATCCCGACTCGCCTGCAACGCTGATTGATCTCGAACTGTTGTTCGATGGTCAGTCGCTGATTTTTTATTTCCTGGGACAACTGCCCGAGCAAATCGAGTCCATCAGCGCTTCATTAGTGCAAACGTTTGACGCAAAAGTTCAATTTCGCCAGTTCACCGAAGCGGTCCTCAATGGATGTGGCCCAGACTGCGGCACCAAAG
>Ga0315338_1001971_pt1 | contig 22497 bp, 17 predicted proteins | sample ASW8metaG_FD_204518 | JGI IMG/M metagenome (GOLD analysis project Ga0315338, IMG submission 204518) | Ammonia-oxidizing marine archaeal communities from Monterey Bay, California, United States - ASW #8 | ecosystem: Environmental > Aquatic > Marine > Coastal | place: USA: California | collected... | reverse complement strand
TGGCGATCCTCGTTAAGGAACGGGTGATCCAGACCTTTTTCGTCGGCCGTCAAATTAAGCCTGATATGCCGGCTGCTAAGATCTTGAAAAAGAAAATTCTGCCCGCTACTACCATGATTAGCACTCTGAAAACCGGCCACCGAAAAACTCGGAGTATCAGCGAGCATCGGTGCCGTACTTAGTCGAACAAAGCGAACTTGTTGATAATTCCCCGACGGATCGAGGAAACCTAACCGGTAAGCATAACTGCCCGCCATCTGTTGTCGAGCCCGAGCCAGCAAATCTACGGACATCGAGTTCAATTGGATCTGTGTCGGAATCTGCATGCGAACACGGCCAGCGAATACTTCTTCAGCCTGTGGCGATGAAGGACACAGCAGCAACTCCGCCAACCGTTCGCGACTGATGATGCCGCTATCAGCAAGCTTCACCACAAAGATTCCCGCATTTTCGCCCGGTTTGACATGAGGGGTCCCCTGGCCGAACTTGTCGTTGTATTCCACCAGTGCGAGACCAAGTTGGTAAAGGTTGTTCTGGCAATCTTGTTGCCGAGCAACATCACGACTACTGCGGAGCGAAGGAAAAAGCAGCGCAGCAACGGCAACAAGTACCGTAGCCGCAACCACTAAATCAAAGATCGACCAGCGTTTCTTCCCGACCAGGCCCTCATGCGATTCCGAGAGCGTAGCCGGCGAGTCGCATGTATCGGCTGTATGCCGTACGAATTTGCAGGTCCGATTCACCAGATCCGAGGGGGGGCAATTTGCCTGCGGATCGGCTGCGTAGTCTTTAATGCACTCACGAAGCCGTTCCAGCTCATTCTGCCAGATCGGGTCGTTTGAGAGCCGCTCTTCAATTCGCTCACGCTCTTCTGGCGAGAGGTCGTCGAGCAGGTAGGCAATTAGTGTGTCTCTCATTTCCACGGAGCCTTCCGGGATAAAAAAACAAGCCCAGCACCGTCAAGGGTACTGGGCTTGTGTAGAGACTCATTAACAACACGGTAGGGCATCAACTGATAACTACCAGCAAAACCCAGCAATCGGTAGTAATGCTTAAGTTCGAGTAGCAGAGTGAACATCGCGCCACGACTGTCCCAGCCGCTGAATCGCGGAGTGGAGTCGGCTCTTAACTGTTCCGACCGGCACTGACATGACTTGAGCGGCATCACGATACTTCATCCCCTGAAAGTAAACTAGCTTCACGGCGTTTTGCAAAGGATCGGGTAGGCCCGCCACGGCGTCGCGAATCCACTCGGCCCGTTCTTGGCTTTCGACAGCTTCGAAGGGACTTGACTCTTGGGTTGCGACAACCTCCATGAGGGCACCGACATCTTCGCCACCGGCGGTACGTGCCTGGTCGAGACTCAGGCGTTGGTGGCGGCGATTTCGGCGTTGGGCGTCGATCGCTTGGTTGGTTGCAATCGTGTAGAGCCAAGGACGGAACTTGCGACCCGACTCAAACAGATCACGTTTCAAATGCACTTGCAGGAAGGTCATCTGAAAGACGTCTTCTGCCATCGCTGCATCCGACAGAAAGCGTCTTAGGTAGTTGTATAATTCACGTTCGTAACGAGAAACTAATTCCGAGAACACGGTCGAGCTTTCGGTCGACTGATATTCCGTCAGTAGTTCTTCGTCGCTATACCGCCCCATACTTTGCTGTAAAGCATTGCTGGAGGGAGTAACAGTTTCGATCAAATCTTCCTTGTTATGCTTTATCATTTCCTACGAACTCCTCGTTGCGAGAGTTCGACGATATCCAGGAGAAAATCCTTTCTCCCTGCCGTCCGATATAAAATCCGCGAACCCTCGCCATAAACCTAGGCGAATCCTTGGGTTGCGAAAAGTGTCGACGTCCGATGACGTCGCTTATCAAAAGCCTTGGCTAGCCGCGTTACCCCGCTGCGGGGTATTCCTTCGCAGCCAAACCGGCACTTGATTCGTGTTCCGATAATGAAAAGCAACTTCTATGCCAAGAGCGAAAAACGCCCTCTAACTTACCCAGCTAGCAATTCCCAAACTACTACGTAGCAAGACTCATACGGCGGAATGCAGGGTGATAGTTCGGAAAAATCGGCATAGTTATTTGCCTGTCATTATTGCAAGAAGTGCCAATCTGAACAGACAAATGTATCAATTATTTCGGAAATAATGATCAATTTTGCGGCGAGTGTCTTATTTTGCACCGCCCCTGTAGCGGGGAAAGGCGGGAATCTGAAAGAGGATCTACTTAGTCAAGATTACCTAAGTTTTTTAGACACTTCGTTAGCTGCAATGTTAGCCGCAATATTTCTGCATGGTTACATGAATAATTATACATAGTCTGTGGTCAGGCAGTAGCAAACATTTGTGTATGTGGGTGCCTGGCAAACTACCGCCGAATCTAGTGTTTTTGATTGTTGTATCACCACGCGACAACAGCAAGGAAATGTCTATCAAACCCGCGCCACACGGTTGCCCCCCACACGACGAATCAGACCTCGCATTTCCAGGACATGGATCGTCGACAACACGCGATGAACCGGTAGTCCGCTGTTGACGGTAACGTCATCGATCAGCGAGCCTTGTACGTCGATGGCCTGGAGAACCTTTTGCTCGACATCATTAAGCGAAACTTCCGCAGGCACTCGAATAGTGGAGCCATCTTCGCGCTGCGAGCCGTGGGCCATGGGACCGAGTTCTTCGAGGACATCGTCGATCGAAGCTATAAGCTTTGCACCGTCGCGTAGCAATTGATGTGGGCCTTGAGAGAGACGGCTATCAACCGGCCCAGGCACGGCAAAGACTTCTCGGTTTTGCTCCCAAGCATGACGTGCGGTGATGAGTGCGCCGGAGCGGTCGGCAGCTTCAACTACGATAGTGCCCAAAGTCATGCCGCTAATGATGCGGTTTCGCTGTGGGAACATGCCACTAATCGGTGGCATTGTGGGAGCGGCTTCGCTCAGTACGCAGCCATTCTGAGCGATGCGTTCGGCGAGATTTATATTTTCTGGAGGATAGGGCTTCAGCACCCCGCTGGCGAGTACGGCAACGGTGCGTCCTCCGGCTTCGAGGGCTGCGTAGTGGGCGGCACTATCGATACCGCGAGCCATACCGCTGACAACGGTGATGCCAGCAGCGGCGAGGTTGGTGGCGAGTTGGGCCGCTTGCTTGACGCCGTAGCGAGTGGCATGCCGAGTACCAACGATGGCCACGGCAAGCCGGTCCGCGGGTAGTAAACTGCCACGGGTGAAGATTACTCCGGGCGGGTCGTCGATTTCTTTGAGCAGCGGGGGGTAGTCTGGGTGAGTTTCTAGCAGGATGCCGACGTTGTGGTCGTTGCAGAGTTGAAGTTGGGCATCGACATCGATTTCTTGATTGGCTTGTACGATCTGTTTGGCAAGCTTGGGGCCAATGCCAGAGACGCCCTGCAGGTCTTGTGAGGAAGCAGCTAGAACTCTTTCGGGTGAGCCAAAACGGGCTAAGAGGCGTTGCCGCATGAGTGGACCGATACCGGAGACGAGGGCCAATCGGAGTTGCTGGCGGACGGAATCGTCGTTGTGGTGTGGGACTTCGCTCACAGAGAAACTCCCGTATTAGGGGTATAACCACTTTTTTGCTTCGGATCGCGTGGCAATCCGGCTGTTGTTATATCGGCCTGTGAGCCAGATGCCTAGTGTCAAACTAGGACTGTAACGACGCCAAGACGTCGTCGGTGCGGACGTCGGAGACGAGTTCGACATGGCCCATGCGGTCGGGGAGAATGAAGCGTAGTTTGCCGGCATCGACTTTTTTGTCGCGTCGCATGAGGGCGAGCAGCCCGTCGCCGTTATAGTCGGGCGTGGCGATGGGCAAGCTAAGTGCTTCGAGCAGCGTTTGTTGTCGGGCGACGAATTGATCGTCGACGCGACCCATGCGGGCGGCGAGGCGAGCAGCGCACATCATGCCGATCGAGACCGCTTCGCCGTGCAAATGGGTTTTGTATTTACCAGCGGCTTCGAAGGCGTGGGCGAAGGTATGACCGTAATTTAAGACTGCCCGCAGTCCGGTGATTTCGCGCTCGTCTTGTTCGACGACATCGGCTTTTAGTCGGCAGCAACGCTGGACTACGTAGCCTAGCGTGTCGGCATCGTGGTTGTTAATTGCTTCGGTATGTTGTTCGAGGTAGGCGAAAAATTCTTCGTCGAGAATCACGCCGTATTTGACGACTTCGGCCAGACCTGCCCGGTATTCGCGGTCGGGCAGAGTACTCAGCACGTCGACGTCGATCAAGACACCTAGCGGTTGCCAGAATGCGCCTACCATGTTTTTTCCGCCGGGCAGGTTGATGCCGACTTTGCCGCCGACGGAGCTATCGACTTGCGCAAGCAGCGTGGTGGGTACTTGGAAGAAACCCAAACCACGGGTGAAAGTGGCTGCGACATAGCCGGCGAGATCGCCGACGACTCCGCCACCTACGGCGACTACGATTGACTGCCGGTCGGTTCCTTCGGCCAGCATGGTTTCCCAGAGATCGGTTGCGACTTCGGAGCATTTGCTCGGTTCGCCGGCGTCGACCACCAGAAGATGAACTTCCCACTTATCGTCGGCAAGTAGGTCGCCTAGCTTGTCTGCGTAGAGCGAGTCGACGGTGGTATCGGTGATGATGACCGCATGGTTTGATTTTGTGCGATCACGCAGAAAAGGGGCGAGGTTGCCGAGATGGCCGCTGCCAATTTGGATGTCGTAGCTACGGTGGGCCAAATTGACGCGTGTGTTATTGGCCTCAGTTGCCACGATGGAGAATCCTTATACAGGGGGGATAGTTCTTAGATCAGTTCGGGTATTTCTGGGTACCCTTGCCGGAACTGTGCTGGGGCTTGTTCCGGCCTACGTTGATGATGTACGTGGGAGATTCAGCTGACGCGTTCTAAGTCGTCGTCGGTGACGACGATGTTGCGACAAAAGCCAGTATGGGTGCGGATGTATTCGAGGTGGGCGGCTTCTGCGGGGCTTTCGTGAAGTTTCGCTTCGACCTGGAGTCGCGTATCGAGGTCGACTTCGTATTCCTCGGGCCACTCGGTCGTGCATTCTACGACTAGTGATTCGCGGTAAGGATCGAATTTGTCGGCCATAGTATTGAGTTCCCAGTATCAGTCGTGTCGGTAAGTGAAAGGTAACAGTATACTAAGCGAAGTGCCGGTGCGGAAAGCCGTCTGATTAATCGAATAAAGGTAGAAGAGAATGGGGCAATCGGGAACAAAATTAGTGCTGATACTGGCGGGGCTGGCGCTGACGGCGGGGGTGACCTCTTGGCTGTACCGTTACGAGGCAGCCCATCAGGCGACAACGTTCTGGGGGGTCGAGGCTGCACGTCTGATTGCCCAGCCTGCCGAGGCCGAGGTTTTTGTGCTGACGGTCCCGGGTGCTGAGGGGATTGCCGAGGAGGGTGTAGAGTTGCTCGACCTGGGACGGAAGTATCAGCCTGGAGAGGCTAAGGGGCTGACCAACGCCCGGGGGATGGTGCATCTGCGACACGCGTTAATGAGCGATGGCAGTTACGAATGGGATGCACCGGTCGATCCAGCGACGGTCGATTGGGGGTGGTGTCTACGATTTTTTGATGGCGAGCGTGAGGTTCTAGTTGTGCTGTCGGAGGATTTGGCAGTGATCGGGCAGGTGGTTGTGGGTGGCCAGACTGCGGTGGAGGCATATTCGTGCCGTCCGCTGACGGAGAGCTTGCAGGTTTATTTTACGGATCTGAGCCTGTTGGATGCTAGCACCGAAGAGTAGTTGCTCTGGGAGCGTGTGCTGGAGCACCCTATAATCCGCCGCCCCAATGTTCTTGTTGGGCAAGGTGTGCGATGGGTAAGCCCTTTAGAAGGACGGCAAAGCGCTATGCGATCAATTGCGATCATCAACCAAAAGGGCGGCGTAGGTAAGACGACGACCGCAGTGAATCTTAGCGCTGCATTGGCTGCCAGTGGATTTCGCGTGGGGCTGATTGATTTGGATCCTCAGGCCCATGCTTCGCTGCACCTGGGAGTTAGCCCCGTGAGCGAGTTGCCGACGGTTTATGATTTGTTGACCAGCGAAGTTGGGCTGGCTGATGTTTGGCAACCTATCAGCGAAAACTTGCAGGTTGCTAGCTCGCATATCGATTTGGCGGCTGCCGAAGTGGAACTGGCGGGTGTAGTGGGTCGCGAGGTGATATTGCGCGATAAGCTGGCTTTGGAACACGAGAAATTTGACTATGTGCTGATCGATTGCCCGCCCTCGTTGGGGATTCTGACGCTTAATGCCCTCTCGGCTGTGGACGACGTGTTTTTGCCGCTGCAGCCGCATTTTCTGGCTTTGCACGGTTTGAGCAAGTTGCTGCAAACGATCGATCTGGTGGCGAAGCGATTGAATGATCGGCTCCGACTGGCTGGTGTGATGTTGTGTTTGTACGAGTCGGGAACGCGACTTGCGGCTGAGGTCGCGGCGGATGTCGAGGAGTTTTTCGGCGAGGCGAAGACGGCGGATTCGGCCTGGCGTGATGTGCACCTGTTTGCGTCGCGGATTCGTCGGAATATTCGGCTGGCTGAGGCGCCGAGTTTTGAGCAATCTATTTTTTCTTATTCCCCGCAGTCGGCAGGAGCAGAGGATTATCGTGCTTTAGCTGACGAGGTGGTTTCTTTATACGCCAGTCAGGCGAATGACGGGATGTCGGAGCCTGTGAGCCGTGTAGCGGCTTAATTCTTCTGGGGTGACTGGAATTTGGGGGCACTATTCCGGGGCTCCGGACCGCGTCGCGGTCCGGCTGTGCGGATTCTTCTGGTAGTACCGCTTTTTCGAGTGGTAGCGTCTCTGATTAGGCGGAGTTTAACGGCTTCGTAAACCTTGCCTGTAAAAGCTTGCGGGTTACACCGGTTGCCCGACTTGCTAGCAATAAAACCTTTGTGCGGATTGTCAGCCTGGCCGATGGGTTGCGGTCGTATCGGTCGATGGGGTTTTACGGACGGCGTAGTCTGTCTTGTAAGTGCATAAAGAGATTAATTGCCAACGTGAAGAGATCGAGAGATCTCATTTGCGTGGCGTCTAGGCCCTTCAGGGACGAGGGCAACACACTCAAGTAGGAGATCAAGCGGATGCGATTTTCTTGGACGTTCAAACGTCGATTAGCGGCATTGTCGGGGGTCGTCATGATCCTGCAGGGGGCGGGCTTAGCGCAGGCTCAGTTTGCTCCGATCAACAACCCTAGCCAGATCTACGGGCAGCAGACCCCGATCAATGGTCAGGCGCAGGCTGTGCAAAGACCAACCTATAACCGGCCTCAGGTATATGGGGCGCTTAATAGCAGCAATCTTGCTCAGCAGCCAAATTACCAAGTGGCTCAGCAGCAGAACTATGCTCAAGCACCACGGGGTTATGTTCAAAACCCACAAACAGGTTTTGGCCAGACTCAACAACAGAACTATGCTGTAGCACCACAACAAACTCTTGTGCAGCCTCAACAGCCGAGAGTTGCTTATAACCCTACTGTAACTCAGAGTGTGGCTCCAACCCAGAGTGTGGCTCCAACCCAAAGTGTGGCCCCAACTCAAACTATTGCTCCAACTCAGCCGTTGGTGCAAACTCCGGTTGTTGGTCAGGCTCAGCCCACAAGTTTGAATAATCCAACGACCCAAACTGTCAGCCAACCTCAGGTACAGCCGCAGGCACAACCTCAGTATATGGCGAGAGCTTTTCAGGATAGTGCGGTGGGAACTCCTACTGAGATTCCTGCTGCTGGAGTTGCTCCGATGCCTGCTGCCGGAGCACAACCGGCGCCTGTGGCGGATTATAGCGGCAATGTAGGGTACAACACGTTTGCCCAAGGGTGTGGAATTGGCGGCTGCCGACCTCGTTGCCGTCGTTGGTTTGGTGGTATCTATGGCTTGATGATGGAACGTGATAATTCAGATTGCGTGCCACTGGCCTTTGCTACTACAAGTGGCGGGCCAGGTTATTATCCCACGGACTCAGAAATTGCTTTGACGACAGAGAATGTCGACATTGGATTTCAGAGTGGTATTGAAATACGATTTGGTGCTACTTTCGGTGGCCGGTTGGCAAGGGCCTGTGGCATCGGTGGAGGCGGGGTTGGTTACAACACGTTTGCTGGAGGAGACTGTTGTGGTCCAGCTGCTTGCTGCTGTGGACCGACGTTGGCTTGGGAATCGGTGTATTGGGGCATTGTTGAGGATGATGAGACGACCGTTGTGACAGACACGTTCGGGGATGCAACCCGGACCTACGGCATGATGGACTTCCGCGGATTGGAGTACAACGCGGGCTCGGGATATCGATCGGTCAACGAATACTTTGATTATGGCCCGCCTACCACAGATAACACAGCGGGTGGTGATATTGAAGTGCGTTCGTTTACCGCTCGTAGTACTTTTTCGGTTCAGAACATGGAGCTGAATTTACTTCGATTGCCAATCTTGAATGGTTGCGGTGGAAGAGGTGGCTGCTGCGGTAGTGGTGGTTGTCGCCAACGCTACGAGCTAACGACACTGGTAGGTGTTCGTTATCTGCGATTGGATGAAGATTTCTACTTCCGTTCCGACTTTGAGAATACGGGAACCAGTGCGACCGGTTTCTTGGCAAATAACACGGAAGTTGATAACCAACTTTACGGTTTGCAATTTGGCGCTAACGGTTTATGCCGCTTTGGTTGCTGTGGTCGTTGGGCTCTGCACTGCAACACAGCAGTGGGTGTTTATGGGAACCGTGTCGACGTGCATCAGTTTATGGATATCCCAACTGGTGGCGTGCTACGATTTGCCAATGGTGCCAATGGTGCCTACGATGTCACCTCCAGCAAAGATGATGTGTCGATGTTAGGCGAACTACGTATTGGTGGTAGCTATCAGTACAGCTGCAACTGGCGGTTCTACAGTGGTTGGCGGGTGCTCGGTATTTCGGGTGTAGGCCTGGCAACCAATCAGGTTCCGACCGCATTTGTCACTCCAGACCAAGTTGGCAAGGTGGCCTCGAACGGCTCGATGATCTTGCATGGTTTGCAAGCTGGTGTTGAATGCACCTACTAAGCTGAAAAGCTAAGTTGAAGATTAACTACCCCGGCGAGTGCAGTTGTGCTTGCCGGGGTTTTTTTGTGCCTGAGATGCTAAAAAGAGCCGGTGAGGTTCTTGAAGAGTGGGTCGTTGCGCATAGGATCGAAGTCGGGTTCGTCGTGGACAAAGTCGCGGAAGTTGCCATCAATATCCAGGGCATTGGCCAAACAGCGTAGGGCCTCGTGGGGAGCCTGAGCCAAGCTCCAGTAGCAGGCCAGATTGTAATGCAGGATTGCTTGCCCCGGCTCGACATCGATTGCGTGTTCGAGCGATTCGATCGCGCGGCGGACGTGGCCGACACGTTTGTAACACCAGGCCAAGGCCATCCAGACATGAATGTCGTCGGGAATAAGTTCCAAGCTGCGGCGGAGTGGGAAGATGGCTTCGCGGTACTGGCGTAGCTCTCGCAGGCACTCACCCATGAGATAGCACGCGCGGGCATCGGCGTGTACGACTTTGCCGTGGCGCTGTAGCGATTGCAGGGCGTGTGCCGGCATACCGAGTTCTAGATATCCTTCTGCCTCGCGGCGTATGCGTTTCAATCGTTCTCTGGGGATGGTTTTCATCATCAATGCTCTCGCCAACAAGCACTTCGTCTATGAGACGGAGTAAGTGCTCGTTGCTGCCGCGTTTTCATTGCGGGCTTTTGGTTGTGGACTGAAAGTCCAGTGTTGATAAGAAACGGAAAAGCTACCTGATTCTACACGCCAATTTCAGACCTTCCAAATTATTGGCGCGAAGTCGTGTCGTAACTTGAGAGTGGGTAACTGGTAACGTACCGAAAAAAGAGTTGCGCGAAATTTTCGGTTGGTTGGACCAGATAAACTCTTGCGTCGCGCGTCCGGGGTGTGTAGTCAGCGAGAGGCTTGTGAAGTCGTGTGCTGCAGGTAAATGATTATTGATGATTCGCAATTGCCACTGCCTGCTGCTGTTGATGTGGCGTTTTGGCAACAATGTGGTAAGGCCTCATCAATCCGCTTAAATTAAAATAGCACTGCTTTTGCAGGGTTTTCTTAGCCATTCTGGCAAATGCTGGGTCTGTGGACCCGGCGAGGGGCATGAAGCTTGCGTCTGTAGGGAGGCGAGGCGGTCGTTCTTCGCGATCGCTACTTTTCACGCAAGTCTTTCGGGAGCCCTCTTTGATTCGATCGTTAATAACCATCACGGCTGTTGCTGCTATTAGCTGTTGTCTGGCGCAATATGAGTTCGCCCAAGGCCGTAGGCCAACGTCTATGGATTGGGTGCGCACATCGGATGGTTGGGAATCGAGTGCTGTGTTGCGTATGGAGCCCTTTGAACCCGCCGAGCCTGCTGTTCACCCGGGATTGATCGCGACTTTTCAATTGGGGGTGTCGTTGTTTGCTTTGCTGGCATTTCCGAGCCAGGTGCGGCGCAAACAGGCTGTGGTGGCAGAGCGAGTGAAGCGGGTGCGTGTGCCCAGTAGGCGCCGTAAAGCGGTATTTCTGGGTCGGTAGGCGAATTTTTGCGTTTTTTGTGATAAATCGCAGAATGTTGCACGAAATGTGTTTCAAAGCGCCACTACTACCTCTGGATACGCAGCGGTCCGTTGTTTTCGGGCCAAGCGTTAGTTCTTATTTCAGAGGTAATACCGATGCGACTCACACTCCGTACCCTGTTGGCTTATACCGACGACATTCTCGACCCTGCTGATCACGAAGAGCTGAGCAAAAAAATCGAAGCGAGTGATTTTGCCACGGAGTTGATTCATCGTTCCAGAGATACGGTGCGACGACTTCGACTTGGTGCCCCAGGTGTGCTCGCTGGTGGTGGTGACGGTGTACTAGACTCGGTGAGTGTTTCGGATGCGAACTCGGTAGCGGAATATTTGGATAATACTTTGGCAGCGGAAGACATCGCTGATTTCGAGCGGATGTGCCTTGAGCCTGGTAACGAGGCCGACATGCATTTGGCCGAAGTTGCTTCTTGCCATCATGTGCTGACGATGGTGCTGGGCGAGCCGGCGGAAATAAATGCCGACATGCGACAACGCATGTACGACTTGCCAACCAAACTCGCTACGGGACAAAAACTGCGGGCCGAGCCAGCGCACGAGAGTCCGCAGCCCGAAGTGGCAGCTCCGGTTGCACCTCCTAAGGTTCAGCCCAGTGCTCGTGTTGAGCCAGAAGTACCCGACTACTTACGCGAGGCAGCTCGATCGAAGGGTCGTGGACTGCGTACAGTACTTGCGGCAACTTTGTTGCTGATAGCAGGTGGAGTGGGCTGGGTAGTGTTTTCGCCGGTCGAACAACCAGACGCACCGGCCGGAATGGCGGCTGTAGATTTGGAAGATGCTGTAGGAGATTTAGAGATAGGTGAGGCTGACGCTATTGTAGGTGGAGCAGATGCAGAAGGCGGCGGCGAAGCTCCTGCTTTTGATGCATCAGAGTCACCCACGAGTGAAACAGCCGGAACGGAAGCACCGGTTTTCAATCCAGGTACTACAGAGGAAGAACCTCAAGCTCCATTGGCGGATAGTGCAGATGTGATTGAGGAAGACTCGGTTGCTGAGGTACCTGCGGAGACGATTCCTGTAGAAACGATTGAGGAGTCGGCAACTGAAGTTGAGTTGCCCGATGCAGACGCAGCGGATTCGGTAGCAAGCGTGGAAGCGCCGACGGGGGACTTGGAATTTCCGCCAACAGAAGAGCCCGCAGCGACGGAAGAAAAAATGACAGAGGCGGATGCCACCGGTTCTGAAGAAGATCCTGTACTGATTGCTTCGGTGGGTGGAAAGCCGGGGGATGCGTCTGAGACGCCTACGGAACCCATTGCAGAACCAACTGGTCCGGTGCAGGTAGGTAGTTATTTAGGCAACAACGATATGCTGTTGCGATACGATGCGGAAGCGAATCGCTGGCTGCGACTGTCGCCGCGGAGTGCGATCTCGACGGGTGAGCATTTGTTGGCATTGCCGACGTTTCGTACTCATGTTGTGTTGGCTGATGTGAACACTTATATGTCAGGTGGTACTCGTCTGTTCTTACCAGGCAGGGAAGATGGGGATGCTGACGGGGAAGTCGATCTTAGTTTAGGGGTAACGTACGGAGAGGTACTGCTCAGTGCTGATCTCGACGGAAGTCGGGTTGCGTTTTTCGTAGGTGAGGATCAACGTCGATTTCGGTTAGCGGGCTCGGCGAGTTTGGCTGTGGCGGTGCGTCGTGTGTTTGTTCCAGGAAGTGATAACGAGCGTCAGATGTCGCCTGTTGAAGTGACCTGGTATCTGACAAGTGGTAGCGTCGATTGGCTTGGGGAGTCTGGCGATATGCAAACGATCGAAGCCCCCGCGACCTGGAAAACGATAGGTGGAATTGACGGTGCGCCCGAGGCGATGGCGGAGCTACCTCGGTGGATAGATCGCGAGCCGATGACGGATATGCAAAGACGTGCCCATACAGAACTTGATGGAGAGTTAGAGTACGGATCGCCTGTTCGACTTCGGCTCATGGAGTTAAGCGATCAAGAGGCAAAGGGGCGTAAGCGAGAGGTTCGCACCTTGGCTGCAGAAGCGAGCGTACACATTGGCGAGTTTGAGCCGTTTGTGAAATCGCTAAGCGATAAAGACCAGAATCGCGCCTGGGATTCGCATATCGATACTTTGCGACAGGCATTGGCATTGAGCCCCGACGCCGCTGCAGGGGTTCGCGCGGCATTTGTCAGCGTGCGTGGCGAAGAATCTGGCGGAGACCTGATGGAGATGGTTGCCGGCTATAGCCTAGATCAGATTGGCCGGACGCATGAAGAAATCCAAGATGGGGCTGTAGTGAGGCTGATCCGCTGGCTGGAGAGCGATAGCCTCGATTATCGGGTGTTGGCAATTCACAATTTGGATGAGATTGTCGGCATTCAGAGCTCGACTTCTTGGAAGGGATTTCGGCCTGAGGGCTCTTCTCGGCAGCGGAATATCGTGATTGCGAAGATCTGGGAGAGCTTTGAATCGAAAGATTTTCTATCCCGTCCTTAAGTCTAGTAGGCTGAAATCGGCATATTTGTACGTGCCGAGGGTGCTCGTAATCTGTGCGAAACGGGCATTCTGGGTCGGAAAAGGCGTCTTTTTGGCCCGAAATAGCTGGTAGAGCCGGTTTGTCGGCCAGCGTTAAAGCCGCTAGAATGGGGCTCTTGTCGGGATCGGCAGCAGACATGATTTTTGCTGGAGATTCTGCCGCTTACTAGAAGATTTGATAGAACATTGAGCAAAGGTGCTGATTGTGCAACTAAGTATTGCTACACGCCATGGGCACTTAAGTGAGGCGTCCCAGGATAAGTTGAAGAGCCGCGCTGAAAAGTTGGGTCGCTATTTCGATCGCTTGACATCGATCGAGCTGATTGTCGATTTGAGTGATAATCAAGCCCCACAAGTCGACATCAAGGTGTCTGCGGAGCATAAGCATGATTTTGTAGCCCATGACAAGTCGGATAGTCTCTTGGCGGCAACCGATGGTGCGGTACAGAAAATTGAGCAGCAGTTGCGTAAGTACAAAGAACGCCTTCAGAAAAAACACCGAAAGTCACAACCTCTTAGGCAAGAGGCGCCCGTCGACGGAGACGAGGGCGAAGAATGAGCGGCTTGGTGTTTAAAAGGCTAAGTACGCTGACGCAGCGTTAACGAATTCACAACCGGAGGTAGAGAGTGTGGTGCGGCCTAAGAAAACGTATTTGCCGCTGGTCAAATGCCATTCTTCCGCCTCTGACAGAGTAATAGAAAGTAATTTGAGACTATGAAGTTTGTTGATTTTGTGAGTCGAGACGCGATACGAACCAGTATCGACGTTGACGACAAAGAAGCCGTGATTCGGACGATGGTGTCGGCTCTTCTGGAGTCGGGGAAGATATCGGAAGAACAGTACGAGAGCATTGTCGAAGCAATACTGAAGCGCGAAGAACTCGGTAGTACGGGCATCGGTCGCGGTGTTGCAGTTCCGCATACCAAGCATCCCAGTGTGGACGAATTGGTAGGTACTGTGGCCGTCAGCGAGCAGGGTGTCGACTTTGACAGTCTCGATGGCGAGAAAGTGCATTTGTTGTTCTTGTTGGTATCGCCACCGGATCGTCCTGGAGACCATCTTCGAGCCCTTGAGAACATCTCTCGCCAGTTGCGGGACGATACATTTTGTCGCTTCCTCAAGCAGAGCAAGACGGCTGATGACGTATGGCAATTGCTTGAAGAAGCCGACAATAACCAATTTGTTTAAGGGTCTGTTTGCAAGCGAACGCGTTTGCAACCGAGACTGAAGCTATTAATTCGGCCCCGAGCTACCAAGTAGGTTTGGGCTGTAGAATTGATGTAGATGTTATATGGAATCGCCAGTTGTCGAAAAAAAAGTTGTGATAACAAATCCGCAAGGGCTGCATGCACGGCCTGCGGATTTGCTTGCGCGACTGGCGATGAAATTTGATTCAAAGATCGAAGTGATACGCGATGACCATCGTGTCGACGCTAAGAGCATTCTGCATATGCTGACATTGGGAGCTGAACAGGGGACAGAATTGATCCTGCAAGCCCAAGGGTCCGATGCAGAAGAGGCTATCGAAGCGATTACGCGATTGGTTCGCAGCGATTTTGCAACCGATGAAACACTGAGCCAAGAGAGCCCAAGTTAGTTATTTACACCGCTAAGCGACGTCTAACGTGATGTTGCGAGCGAGCTGCCTGACGCTTGTATCTCTTAGCCAAACACGTGCGTCCAGCTAATAGGCTGGTCGGCTAGCGTGCAGCGCAGAAATAGATGACTTGTGACTAGTCGGAATGAAGACCGATCAAGAGCGGTTTCTACTGACAAAAGCCTTGGGTAGACGGATTGAGAGTATTCAAAAAGATTGAATGCGAGCTTTCTTGCGTTTACCTGGAGAGTCTGTTTCTTGTCGCTCGACATGCGACCCGTCCCCTACGGTTGGCGTATGAAGGGAGGGCGCATTGGAACGCCTCCAGGGTATAGCCGTCTCGCCAGGTATAGCGATCGGCGAAGCGCTAGTCTTAGATAACGAGGGATTCAGGATTCCTCGGCGGTTCCTTTCGCGCGATGCGGTCGAGGAAGAGCTGGAACGCCTAAACGGTGCGTTTGAGGCTGCTATCTCTGAAGTTGAGCACAATCGCAAACAAGTTGCCGAACAGCTAGGCGACGAGTATGCGGCGATTTTTTCTGCCCATCTACAGATGCTTCGCGATCGTCGGTTGCATGAAGAAGTCGAGGAGATGATCCGTACGAGGCACTACACGCCGGAGTATTCGGTGAGTCGTGCGTTGCGTCGCTACGCCAAGGTGTTTCAGTCGCTCGAAGGCGAATACATGGCGGAGCGGGCGAACGATATCTTCGATATCGAGAAGCGAATTCTCCGCAACTTGCTGGGTGCCAGTCGAGAGGAACTGTCGAAGGTGACTTCGCCGGTGCTAGTGCTGGCTCACAACCTGACGCCGAGCGAGACGGCGAATCTTAATCCGCAGTTTGCTTTGGGTTTGGTTACCGAGATTGGCGGACCGGGTAGTCACACCGCGATTGTTGCCGAAGGTTTGGGGATTCCTGCGGTCGTGGGCGTCGGCATGTTTATGACGGACGTATCTGGTGGCGATACGGTAATTATCGATGGCGACCAGGGGCAGATAATTCTTCGTCCCGACGAAGAGACTGTGGCCCATTATCGCCATGAAGTCGAAGAGCAGCGGTCTTTGGCCGTTAAACTAGAAACGTTGCGAGAGCTGCCTGCGGAGACGACCGATGGAGCGGTGGTGCAGTTGCTGGGGAATATCGAGTTTCCATATGAAGTTGAGCAGTGCCAACAACGGGGTGCAGATGGCATCGGTCTGTACCGTACGGAATTTCTGTATTTAGGTCGAGACGACGATCCCACCGAGGAGAGCCACTGCGAGGCTTATACGTTGGTGGCGCAAGCGATGGGCGATAAGCCCGTGATTATGCGAACGCTTGACCTAGGTGCGGACAAGATGCGTTCGTTGCCAGATCCCGAGGATGAGCGTAATCCTTTTTTGGGTTTGCGAAGCATTCGGCTTGCATTGCGGAATCGCGATTTATTTCGCATTCAGTTAAGGGCGATTCTTCGGGCGAGTGCTTGTGGCGACATTCGCATCATGTTTCCGTTGGTTAGCACCCTGATGGAATTCCGGCAGGCCAAGATGGTGCTGGCGGACGCGATGGAGGATTTGGAAGAGCAGGGCATCGCGTTTAATCGAGATATCAAAGTTGGCATGATGGTGGAAGTGCCTTCTGTTGTGATGATGATGGATCGCTTTGTTGAAGAAGCTGACTTTTTTAGCATCGGCACGAACGACTTGATTCAGTATTGCCTGGCAGTTGATCGGAGCAATAAGGATGTTGCCAGTTTGTATACAGCGGCGGACCCCGCAGTGATTCGAATGATCGACATAGCGGTCTCAACTGCCCATAAGCACAATGTGCCGATAGGTATGTGTGGTCAGATGAGTGGTAACCCGATGTATACGATGCTGCTGATTGGGTTAGGGTTGCGTAGTTTTAGTATCACGCCGGCGGCGATTCCCGAGGTGAAAAGGGTATGTCGGAGTGTCTCTGTGGAGCAGTGTGAAGAATTGACCGAACGCGTGCGTCGATTGGATAGTGCGCAGCAAATCAAGATTGTATTAAAAGAAGAGCTGACGAAAGTATTTCCGGAATTTCCTCTCTAGGGTAGAGGCATATACCACAAGAGGTATATGAGAGGATAACTTTGTAACCAATTTGTTGTATCGAACAAACGGAGGCTTAGGCGAGTCGAAACGCGTTGCATGAATTGCAGGTTTTACAGATTGTTTGCCGCCGTCGCGGAGAAAAGTAGCGACGATTGATGGCGATAAAACTTGCATTGAACGTGGGCAGCCGCTTGTTCGTTATCAAAACTAATATTGCCGTAGATCTTTCACTCAGCAGTGAAATTTACGCAGCATGTGCCAAGAGAAAGTTGAACTATGAAACAAGAGATGTTGATAAACGTCGCACAGCCGGAGGAGTGCCGGATCGCGATCGTCGAAGATGGGCAGCTCGAAGAGCTGTATGTAGAACGTAGTAGCCAAGACAATTACGTCGGAAATATCTACAAAGGGAAGATTGTCAATCTCGAGCCGAGTATCCAAGCGGCTTTTGTGGATTTTGGTGTTGGGCGTAACGGGTTTTTGCACATCAGTGATGTCGAATCCCAGTACTTCCGCCAGGGCGGCTATGATCCCGATAAACTCATTCAACCTGATGGAACTCAAGGGAGTCCACCGAGGGAAGATGGCGAGAAAGGGAGTGGTGGTCGGTCTAACGGTCGTGCAGCCACAGCAGTACGAAAGGCCCGACCTGGGGTTCGGCCTCGGATCAAACCACCGATTCAGGAGATATTTCGCCGCGGTGACGAGGTTTTGGTACAGGTGATCAAAGAGGGAATAGGCACCAAAGGCCCGACTCTATCGACCTACATCAGCATCCCCGGTCGGTATCTCGTGTTGATGCCAGCGTTGGGACGAATTGGTGTTTCTCGGAAAATAGAGGACGATGATGATCGTCGTCGTTTGCGGGATATTTTGCGAGAACTCAACCCGCCGAAGGGTGTGGGCTTTATCGTTCGGACGGCGGGGACAGACCGGACGAAAAAAGAATTGTCGCGCGATCTGGCTTACCTACTTAGGCTGTGGAAAGTGATCGTTCGCAGGATCAAAAAGACCACAGGGCCGGTGGATATCTACGAAGAAAGTGACATGATTATTCGTACGATTCGCGATATCTTTACGGGGGATGTCGATGCGATTCATATCGACGAACCTAAGGCGTTTGAGCGTGCGAAAGAATTTCTGCAGATTGTGATGCCCCGTTACGTGAATCGATTGCATCTCTACGATGGCAAGGAGCCGTTGTTTCATAAATACAAGTTAGACGATGAGATTGCCAATATTACGAAGCGACAGGTTCCGCTGAGGGGTGGCGGTTCGTTGGTGATCGATCAGACCGAGGCGTTGGTTGCCATTGATGTGAACAGCGGCAGCTTTCGAACAGACGGTACGGCCGAAGAATCGGCATTTAAGCTCAATCAGATCGCAGCCAAAGAGATTGCACGTCAGTTGCGTCTGCGCGACTTGGGCGGTGTAGTAGTTAACGACTTTATCGACATGCGGAGGGATCGTCATCGGCGGGTTGTGGAACACACTCTGCGAGATGCGATGAAGCGAGATCGGGCACGTACGAAGATATTGCGGACCAGCCCGTTTGGCCTTATTGAGATGACCCGTCAGCGAATTCGTCCGAGCCTGAAGCGTAGCGTTTACAAAGAGTGTCCAGGTTGCACCGGCTCGGGATTGGTGAAATCGGCAGAAAGTATGGCGATCGAAGTGATTCGCAAGCTGCTTATGTGTGCTCACCAGGAGCGGATTGCCAAGATTACTGTGACCATCGAGGAAGAGGTTGCGACTTATTTGAACAACCGAAAACGACGGGAATTAACGGGTTTGGAGGATGAGCACGACCTGCAAGTGTTGGTGCTGAGTCGTGAAGATGTCTCGCCGGAACACTTGAAAATTCAGTGTGAAGACAGTTCGGGGCGGGAATTGAAGATAGATGTATAAGAAAATGGGGCAATATCAGCCCTAGTTGCCGATTTATAGGCGTAGGCTGCCCAGTTGCCCCCTCGACGACAAGACAAAAATGGGATAGCCTACAGGGCTCGAAAGTGTTTAATTTCCGTCACTATGTAACCAAGAACAGATACGATCAGAACCATGTACGCAATTATCGCCGACGGTGGCCGTCAGTACAAAGTAGAAGAAGGCCAAGAATTGACCATCGATTTTCGCGATATCTCCGCTGGAGAGAAGCTGAATTTTGAGAAGGTATTGGCGATAAGTGACGGTGAGGGTGATCTCAAACTCGGTTCGCCGACGCTCGACGGTGCCAGTGTCGAGGCTGAGGTTGTGGGGATGGAAAAAGGCGAAAAGCTCGTCGTTCAGAAGATTCGCCGCCGTAAGAATTCCCGCCGCAAGACGGGTCACCGTTCGATGTACACGAAGGTGAAGATCGCGAAGATTTCGGCCTAGAGCTGATATTTCTGCGGAATCCAGGCCTCTTGGCTACTCTTATTTGTTTCTACGTACTCAGATTGGGCACTGATGCGCTGATGGCACAGTGTTAATTGAGAGCCCTTCTAACGCACAGAGGCGATGCTGGGACGCGTTCTGCCGTTTCTTTATATAAGTTTCTTGTTGGACGTTCTGCGGCTTTCAGGGGCTAGGTCAGTCGCTTGACATCATGGTGATAGGCCCAGCAGTTGATTTTCAAATTATGGGGCGTATTAGACCATGACTTGGATTTTCCAAGAGTTTGTTTGAGTGCGTAAGCTGGGCGATTTTTTTGCTTGGGGAGGAGAATAATTTCTGGTTTAATTTTTTGTGAAACTTCGTTTGAAGGTGAGGTGCGGTTTTCCCAAAAAGCTTCGGGAAAACAGGGGGCAAAATGGTCTTCATGAAAAGCCCATGAAAGACTTGCTAGCATTTAACATTCGACACAACCTGTTGTATGATAGCAGCTTAGGAAAACCACAAAACACGATTGACGAATGGGTTGAAGTCAGTAAGATCATGCTCCTCGACCAACTGGATGTTGTAGTGCGATGGGCATCTTCTACAATATATAGTGGTTAAGCTCAATAATCCCCTCGTTTTTTACGAGTCAAGTCCTAAAGGACCCAAAATCTTGTGTAGGTGGTTGGTTGGAATGGCCGACTGAGATTGCAGGATACCTGCACAAGTGTACATTAGGTAAGGATGCCCTTGTTCATAAATTAATAACAGGAGGTTATGCCGTGGCTACAGCTGCTGAAGTAAAAATGTCCCAATCCGCTGCCAACGACGTCGAGGCCGCAAAAAAGTTTCATGGGCGTTTGAAATTCGATACGACCTTCTGTCCCACCGACGTTGCTGACCCGTTTGATACGGTCACTTGGGAAATCCGCAGTGCCGCAATCAAGGGTGAAAACGGCGAGGTACTGTTCGAGCAGACCAATTGCGAAGTCCCTTCGTTTTGGAGCCAGTTGGCTACCAATGTCATTTGCAGCAAGTATTTCTATGGTGAGGTTGGCACTGAGGAGCGCGAGTACAGCGTTCGCCAGTTGGTGCATCGTGTTGCTCGTACGATTAGCGATTGGGGTTTGGAAGACGGTTATTTCGCTAGTGCGGAAGATGGCGAACGGTTTTATCGCGATTTGGCTTGGTTGTGTCTGCATCAGCATGGTGCGTTCAATTCGCCGGTTTGGTTCAATGTAGGTTTATTTCACCAGTACGGAGTGACTGGCTCCAAGTGCAACTGGTGTTGGAATCCGGTGACTCAAGACGTGACTCAGCCAGAGAATCCCTATGAGTTCCCACAGGGCAGTGCCTGCTTTATTCAACATGTTGATGACAACATGGAAGACATCATGGAGCTCGCTCGCAGCGAGGCCATGTTGTTCAAGTTTGGTTCTGGCACGGGTACCGACCTGTCGACGCTTCGCTCGCAGCGTGAGAAGCTTTCGGGCGGTGGCAATCCGAGTGGTCCGCTTTCGTTCATGCGAGTTTACGACCAAATCGCCGCAGTAGTGAAATCGGGCGGCAAGACTCGTCGTGCCGCGAAGATGCAGTCGCTTAAGGTTTGGCATCCGGATGTGATGGAATTCATCGAGTGCAAATGGAAAGAAGAACAAAAGGCGCACGTGCTGATTGAGAAGGGCGGCTACGAGTCGAACTTCAATGGCGAAGCCTATAGTTCGATCATGTTCCAGAATGCGAATCTGTCTGTGCGTGTTACGGACGATTTTATGCAGTGTGTCGAAAAGAATGAGAATTGGACAACTCGTTGGGTTACCAATAGCAAAACCGAGGGACCGACCTACCCGGCACGCGACGTGATGAACCGTATGGCCGAATGTGCCTGGCACTGCGGCGATCCTGGCGTGCAATACGATACGACGATCAACAACTGGCATACTTGTCCGAATAGTGGTCGGATCAATGCTTCGAATCCGTGCTCCGAGTACATGTTCCTTGACGACACGGCTTGCAATTTGGCGAGCGTGAATCTGATGAAGTTTCGCAGTGATGATGGCAGTTTCGATGCTGATCGTTATCGGGCGGCTTGCCGGACATTCTTCATTGCTCAAGAGATTTTGGTCGACCATGCCAGCTATCCAACCCAGGATATTGCTCGCAATAGCCACAAGTTCCGTCCGCTGGGCTTGGGTTACTCGAACTTGGGTAGCTTCTTGATGTCGAACGGCGTGGCTTACGATTCGGACGAAGGCCGCGGTGTTTGCGGTGCAATTACCTCGCTAATGCACGGCACAGCCAACCTGACCAGTTGCGAGTTGGCCGAAGCGGTCGGTACCTTTGATGAGTATGAACCGAACCACGAGCCTTTTATGCACGTGATGGAGATGCATCGCGACGAAGTCGACAATATTAAACCTGAGTGCCCAGGCTACTTGCGTGATGCTGCCCGTAGCGTGTGGGACGAAGTGATTGAAGGCGGTCGGGTGCATGGTTTCCGCAATGCTCAGTCGACGGTGCTGGCTCCGACCGGCACGATTAGCTTTATGATGGATTGCGATACGACGGGTATCGAGCCTGACATCGCGCTGGTGAAGTACAAGCAACTGGCTGGCGGTGGCATGTTGAAGATCGTTAATCAGACAGTGCCGTTGGCATTGCAGAACTTGGGTTACGATCAGCCTGAGATCGAATCGATTTTGGCATACATCGACAAAGAAGACACGATCGAAGGTGCCGCCGATTTGAAGGCAGAGCACCTGCCAGTATTCGATTGTGCGTTCACTGCCCGCAATGGCACGCGTAGCATCGCCTGGCAGGCACATGTGACGATGATGGCGGCCGCTCAGCCATTTTTGTCGGGTGCGATCTCGAAGACGGTGAACATGCCCCGCAATACGACCGAGGAAGATATCGCCCAGGCGTACCTCGACGGTTGGAAGCTGGGGCTGAAGGCGTTGGCCATCTATCGTGATGGCTCGAAGGATAGCCAGCCGCTGAATACTAGCACCGAAGCCGATCAGGCCAAGGACAAAGAAGCAGCCTTGGCTGGCAAGCCTCGTCGCGAGCGATTGCCTGACACGCGTCAGTCGATTACGCATAAGTTCAGCATTACCGGCCACGAGGGCTACATCACGGTGGGCTTGTTCGAAGACGGTCGACCGGGTGAGTTGTTTATCACGATGGCCAAAGAGGGTAGCACGATCGGCGGCTTGATGGACGCCTTTGGTACGGCGGTTTCGATGAGCCTGCAATACGGCGTGCCGCTGGAAGATTACGTCCGCAAGTTTTCGCACATGCGGTTCGAGCCGCAGGGTTACACCAAGAACCCCGATATTCGCATTGCCAAGAGTATCATCGATTACATCTTCCGCTGGCTGGGCATTACTTTCTTGCCTGGCTA
>Ga0315338_1001970_pt1 | contig 22499 bp, 24 predicted proteins | sample ASW8metaG_FD_204518 | JGI IMG/M metagenome (GOLD analysis project Ga0315338, IMG submission 204518) | Ammonia-oxidizing marine archaeal communities from Monterey Bay, California, United States - ASW #8 | ecosystem: Environmental > Aquatic > Marine > Coastal | place: USA: California | collected... | reverse complement strand
CCGCGAGTCCTACGGGGCGGGACTTCAGTTTCAATTGCCTGTTCGCATTGCGCATGGCTATTCTCCCTTTGCGCCAATTTATTTCACTGGCGCCTTCCCATAAACTCCAAATCATCTTTGCCTGTGGACCGGAAAGGAAATCCGATGACGAACTGCATACACGACCATGCGCGCTGGGGCGCGGGCGATCAATTGGGTGCCGGCCACCTGTTGACGGCGGAGAACACGTTGGCCGCGCTGGGTTCGGTCAAGCAAGGCCGGATCTATGACCTCAGCCACGTGATCGAGATGGGCGCGCCGAAGATCGAACCGGTGCAACTGCCTTACGTCATCACCTCCTCCGCGACATCGGCGAACGGCATCAAGCGGCGGCGCGAAATGGGCGCAGAGAACGACGCGGGCTCCAACTTGGAGCGCATCGAGATGACCACCCATGTCGGCACCCATATCGACGCGCTGGGCCACTTCACCAAGGGCGATGCGATGTATGGCGGGCGCAGCGCCACGGACGAAGTCGGCGATTGGGGGTTGGAGAATCTCGGCATCGAGAACGCGCCCTCGATCATAACCCGCGGCGTCTGCATCGATGTGTCGGGGCTCGACGGCGGCGACCATCTGGAAGCCGGCCGCGCGGTCACGCGCGACGATCTGGAACGGACGCTGGATACCGCGGATGTCGGGCTGCAGCCAGGCGACGTATTCTGCGTCAACACCGGCTGGGGCCGCTTCTTCATGAAGGACAATGACCGCTACGTGTCCGGAGAACCCGGCATCGAAATCGGCGCCGCCGAGTGGCTGACCGGCCAGGACGTAGCGGCGATCTGCTGCGACAACATGGCGATCGAAGTATTGCCGGGCACCGAACACCCGAAAATTTCCATGCCGGTGCACCAGCATGCGCTGGTCGAGGCCGGCGTCTATCTAGTCGAAAATCTGGTCATGGACGAACTGGTACGCGATGCCGTCACAACCTTCTGCTTCATCCTGCTACCGACGAAATACAAGGGCGCGACCGGCTGCCCCGTGCGGCCTGTGGCGATCGTCTAAATCCAACAACAACCTGTCACCCCGGCCTCCGAGCCCGGGGCCCAGCTCAGAAATCACGCTGCGGTTCAATTGTATTCTATCGCCGGCGCAGACTGGTTCCCGGGTCAGGCCCGGGACGACACATTAGGGAGGCTTCAGCGTCGTGCCCCCTAAGCCGCAAACTCCGGCCAGGCGCCCTGGCTGGAAATCGTCGTGCGCTGCATGAGACGGCGATGCTTCACGCTGTCATATGCCGTCGCGCGGTGCACGGCCGCCTGATTGTCCCAGATGATGACGTCGCCGGAGCGCCATTCGTGGCGCAGGCAGTTCTCCGGCTGGGTCGCACGCTCGATCAAATCGTCCAGCAGCGCGCGGCTCTTCTCTTCCGGCCAGTCGACAATGCTGCTCGCGTGCGCACCGATCAGGACGGACTTGCGGCCATTGCCGGCGTTGGTCCTTACCAGCTTGTGGCGGACCGGCGGATACGGGGAACGTTCATCCACCCTATATTCGTAACCGACCAGCGCCCGGCCCCGTACGAAATCATGCTCGACCACAAGCGCCTCCAACTCCGCTTTCGTCTCCTCGGACAGGCTGTCATAGGCAGCACGGGTGGAGGCGAATTCCGTGGCGCCGCCCTCCGGCGGCACCTCGCGGGCGGAAAGAATCGAGCACAAGGACGGGATCGCCTTGAAGCTGCTGTCGGAATGCCACAGGTAGTTGGCCTTCTGGTAGGCCATGCGCCGGTCGTCCAGCGGAATCGGCTCGCCGGTTTTGATGTCGAGATTGGATTGCCGCGCAAAAACGGTTCCTGTCGCGGGATTGGCGGATACGGTCGGCTCGCACGGACCGAACCGCTCGCTGAACGCGATCTGCGTTTCGTCGTCCAGCGCCTGATCCGGAAAGATCAAAATCGAGTAACTGTCAAACGCCGCGCGAACTTCGCAGAACAAATCGAAATCCAAACGCTTGGCGATATCGACGCCAGTTACGCGTGCGCCGAAAGCTGCCGTCAGCGGCTCAACCGTCAAAGACACAATTTCGCTCCCTATTTCTTTCGCGGTCCCAGCTTCATGCCGATCATATCCTCGTACAGCGTGATCAGCGAACTGCCGTCATTCTTGTTTAGGCCGGCCGCGCGAGCCATCTGATAGACCTGCTGCGAGGCGGCGGCCATGAACATCGGTACGCCGAGCGCCTTGGCAAAGGCCGTTTCCAGCTCCTGATCCTTGTAGGAGATGTCGATCGTGCCGCCAGGCGAAAAGTCGCCGCTCAGATAGCGCGGTGTGACGGCCTGAAAGCTGGCGCTGTTGCCGGTGCTGACGCCGATCACGTCGATCATCTGCTGCGGATCGAGACCGGCCTTGGTACCCAGCGCCATGGCTTCGGCGACGACCACCTTGGTCACCTGGGTAATCATGTTGTTGCACAACTTCATGGCAAGCCCCTGCCCGACATCGCCCATATGGAAGATCTTCGCCGACATCGCTTCGAACATCGGACGGCACTTCTCGACCGCCGCTGCATCGCCACCGCAAATGATCGACAGATCGCCGGACTCGGCGCGCGGCACGCCGCCGCTGACCGGCGCATCCAATAGGGTGATCCCTTTCGCGGCCAACGTGTCATGCAACTCCTTGACCATGATCGGATCGACCGTGGCACTGCAAACGAAGATGTCGCCTTCTTGCGCGCCCTCGACAATGCCACCGTCACCGAGCACCACTTCTTCGACCTGCTTGGTCGTCTCGACGATGCAGATCACCGTAGAGGCGCCTTGCGCAACACCGGCGGGTCCGTTGGCGATCGAGGCACCGAGTCCCGCGAAGCGCTCGTTCGTAGCCGGGTCGATATCGTAGGCCACCATTGGAAAATCGGCATTCAGCAGATTGGCGGCCATACCACCACCCATCATGCCCATACCGATGAAACCGACCGTCTTGTTGCGATCACTCATGAGAGGCCTCCCGTTACGTCAATTGTGAGACCGGTAACGAAATCCGCGTCACTCGATAGCAGGAATGCGATCACGCCCGCCTGGTCGCGCGCGGTTGCGATGCGCTTCAGCGGCACCTTCTCGATTTCCGCTGCTTGGTTCTCCGCGCTGCGTTTTTCCCAATGGGGCATCAGCCGCTCGGTCAGGGTCAGGCTCGGCGCGATAGCGTTCACGTTGATCCCGTGCGGTCCCAGTTCGAGCGATATCTTACGCGTGAGAGCGATGATCCCGCCCTTCGCCGCCGCATAGGCGCTGCTGCTCCCGGCACTCGTACCGCGTCCCGCAATCGACGCCAGATTGACGATCTTGCCGCTGCCTGTCTTTTTCATGCCGGGGATGACAGCGTTGCAGAACAGGAAGGTGGCGCTGAGATTGAAGTCGATCAGTTTCTGCCAATCCGCGAAGCTCATATCGTCGATTGGTACGCTGGGATTGGCGACAATGGTGCTGCCGCCTACCGCATTGACCAGCAGGTCGATACCGCCATGCGCCGTCTCGACTTCCGACACCAGAGCACGGACCTGATCCTCGTCCATGGCGTCGATGCAGCGGCCTTCGACCGTCCCGGCTTCATCCGCCAACTCTGACGCCATCTTGTCGATACGCGCCTGATCGATCTCCACTGCGACGACCGTTGCCCCTTCGCGCACCAGGATATCGGCCGTCGCCCGGCCTATTCCCGCGCCCGCCGCGGTAATAACCGCTGTCTTTCCTTCGTATCGCATCGGCTGACCCTCCTTCGATATTGTCTCGATATGTTAAGAGGCGGAGGCGGTTCGGCCAAATCAAGCCGCTATCGCCGCTTTGCCGACCCCATGCGCCAAGCCGGGACGAGCGCCAGAATGAAGATGACAGCGAGGACCATGAAGCCGTCCTTGAAGCCGAGCGTGTTGGCCTGCGCTTCGATTACCTTTCCCAGGAAATGCAAAGCACCGGGTTGATGGAATGCCTCGGCGACCCCGCTCTGCTGCAACAGATCGGTGACTTGGTCGAGCAGTTCGCGACTTGCGCTGTTATGAGAGGTCTGCGTCGCGGTCAACGCGATGCTGTGGAACTCGGTGCGCTGTTCCATGAAGACGACCAGCGAATTCACCCCGAAAGCACCGCCCAAGAGACGGATGAAGTTGATTGTCCCGGCACCCTGGTCGAGCTGTTCCGGCGGAAGGGCGTTCAGCGCCGACACGTTGATCGCCGGGATCATGATACTGAAACCGAGCCGCCCGATGATGCCGAAGAACGCCAAGGTCCAGAAGGTCGTGTTCACGTCGGTCGTCTTGAACAGAATCATCCCGAAGGCGAATAGCGCCAGGCCGGTCATCGACAGGTAGCGGATCGAGAAATTGTCGACAAGGCGTCCCATCACCGGGTAGAGGCACATCACGACGATCCCGGCCGGCACCATCACCATGCCGGCCGCGGTCGGGGTGAAGTCCTGCACGGTCTGCACGAAAACGGGAATGATGTAGGTCGAGCCGAAATTTCCCGCCCCGAACACGAAGCCCAGAGTCGCCGCGATGACGAATTGCGGATGCTTGAAGACGGCAAAATTCAGGATCGGCGACGACGACCGGATTTGCGAAATGACAAAGGCGGTCGCCAATCCGCCGCCAACGACCAGCAATCCGACGATCTTGTCGGAAACCCAGCCATCGCGCTGACCGTTGGCAATCGCCATCATCAAACAGACGATAGACATCCCGACCAGAATGTATCCCTGCCAGTCGAGCGGTGGTCGTTTTACCGCCGGATCCTTGGTCGGCATGAACAGGATTGCCATCAACATCGCGATTCCAGCGACGGGAAGCGGGATGAAGAAGACATGCCGCCAGCTAAGCCAGTCAATAGTGATCCCACCGACGACCGGCCCCATGATCGGTGCGATCATGATGCCCATGGCGTAGAGGCTCATGGCGAGACCGCGCTGATCTGCGGGATAGGCCCTGAAAATCACGACCAGGGTGACCGGCTGGACGGCACCGGCAGCAAACCCCTGTACGACCCGGCCGAAGATCAATATGTCGATCGTTGGCGCTCCGGCACAGATCAGCGATCCCACAAAAAATATCGCGACCGCCGCTAGGTAGCCTGCACGCGCGCCCATCGCCGCGATAATCCACGCGCCAAGCAACTGGCTCGCTGTCATTGTGGCGAGGAAGGCGGATGCCATCCACTGCGCCTGATCCTGGCCGACCCCATAGGTCCCCATGATGCTCGGAACCGCCACATTGGCCATGGTGGATGCCAGAATCATCACCATCGACCCCATCATGCCGGTCACGGTCACAAGCCAGCGATAAGACGGCCCGTACCGTGCGAACAGGGTTTCGACACTCTCGGTTGCCAAGGTGATTGTGACCTTCAGGGATGACGGACGATGTTGCCGTCTGGACCTACGATACTACCGATAGGGCCAAATGTTTAAGACGTGACAAATGTAAGCAGGCCTCACGGCCGGTGCAGCTCGGGCCGCGCCCGAGAAAATGTGTGCCGACCGCGCTTGAAGCCATAGAGCGGCAGCGCCGCCGTCGCAACCGCTTCGGCCGAACTTGCCACGTCCCAGACAGCCAAATCCGCCGGATTTCCGACAGCGATGCCGTAATCGTCGCGCCGCAAGAGCCTCGCCGAATTATGTGTCAGCATTTCAAAACACTCGGCCAGTTCCTCGGTCGCGCCGCGCTGAACCGTGTTGGCGTAGAGATTGGCGATCCGCGTTAGCGATCCGTCGCCGAACGGTGTGAACGGGTTCAGGATATTGTTAGAGGACAGCGAACAGTTGACGCCGCAGGCGACCAGCGCATTGGCGTCAGCGACCCCGCGCACCACGCTATGGTCCCGCTCCCGTCCCATAACGAACAAATCCGTTGCCGGCAGCACCGTGACTGCGACCCCCGCATCGGCCAAACGTTTGCCCAGATCTCTGAGTTCGTCACCGGGCAACAGCGAATATTTCGCGCCGTGCCCGACCGCCACCCGGCCGCCCCAACCGAGCTTCTCCGTCAGATTGCAGACCTGATAGATATCCATATCTTCCGCCGTCGGGCCGACATCGAGGTGAATATCGACGTCGACATCGAATTCCTGCGCCAGCTCGAAGATGCGGTCGATCTGACCGGCATGGTCGGGATCGTAACCCGGCGCGCCGCCGACCACTTTCGCGCCCTGCTTAAGCGCGTCGACGATGTTGATGTCGACCGCCGGTACGTCGGTCCAGCCCTCCTGCGCAAAGACGCAGAGCTCCAGATCGACCGCCCAGGCATAGTCCTTCGCCAGTTGCTGCAACGCCTCGAAGCTGCGCAGCCCGACATTGGGATCGAGCTCGACATGAGTGCGGACATGGGTCGTACCGTGCAGCAAACAGCCCTCGAGGGTCGCCTTGGCGCGTTCGTACACATCCTCAACCGTGAATTCGGATTTCACCGCAGCGACGCGCGCCATGTGGTCGCGACCCCGGTTCGGCGACGGTGCACAGCGGTCGAGGATTCGGGATTTATCGAGATGGATATGGGTTTCGATCAGGCCCGGTGTGACCAACGCGCCCGCCAGATCGAGCGTTTCCCCTTCGGCGGCCAAAACGGGTTCGATCGCGGCGATGCGCCCCTGCTCGACCCCGATATCCCGCGTTCCATCCGCGAGGCGGGCGTTTCGCAAGATCAGATCAAGCGCCATTAACCGTCTCCATTCGACTCAGAACGCACCTTCGTCACGCAATGCTGAAATTTCGGCGCTATCGAACCCGGCTTCCGCCAGCACTTCTTCGGTATGCTGACCAACTTCGGGCGGGGGTCGTTCGATACTGCCGCCGCCATGCGCCAGTTTGAAGCCGGAACCGACCAAGGTCACCGGGCCATCGGGACCCTCGGTCTGCTGCAGCACCTCGCGGTGGGCGAGCTGCGGATGATTGACCGCGTCTTCGATGGTATAGATACGCGACGCAGGCGCATCCGCTTCGGCGAGACGAACCTCCCAGGTCTTGGCGTCGGCCTCGGCAAAGACCTCTTCGATGATCTCTCGCAGCGGCGCTTCGTTTTCGATCCGCGTCGGCCAATCCGCGAAACGCGGATCTTCCAGCAGATCGGGGCGGCCGATCGCTTTCATCAGTCCCTCGAATTGTCCGTCGCTGTTCACCGCCAGTAGGATATAGCCATCCTTCACCTTGAACAGATTCGCTGTCGGCTTGCGGCTGATCGCCATATTACCGAACTGGCCTTGGCGGTGGCCGGCCACGGTGTAGTCGGCAACACCGGGCGACAGGAAAGTCAGTGTCGAGTCGAGCATCGATACATCGATCATCTGACCCTTACCGGTGTGCGTGCGCTGATGGATCGCACTGGCGATGGCGAAAGCCCCCGTCATGCCGGTCAACGCATCGCACACCGCGAACCCGGCCCGCGTCGGCCCCATCGCCTCATGTCCGGTAATCGACATGATCCCGGAAACCGCCTGGATCTTGCCGTCATAGGCTGGCGTGTTCTTTTCCGGCCCGCTTTGCCCAAAGCCGGACAGGGCGCAATAGATCAATTTCGGATTGACCGCCGACAGGGCTTCATAGCCAATCCCCAACCGGTCCATGACACCCGGACGGAAGTTCTCCATGACGATATCGACGTCCTGGGCGAGCCGCTTGATGATCTCTATCGCCTTCGGATTCTTCAGATCGAAGGAAACGTCCCGTTTGTTGGCGTTGATCGCCATCCAGCCGGGCGACATCGATTTGCCGACCCACTTGTCATTCGGCACGGAGCGGCGAAAATCCTCGCCGCCCGGCCGCTCGACCTTGATGACGTCCGCCCCCAGCAGCGACAGCTGATAGCTGGCGAAGGGACCCGCAAAGACCTGAGTGAAATCCAGGACGCGGATCCCGTCGAAGGGTTTGCTCATTCCCTACTCCGCCGCCGAGACTTTCAAGCCGGCGTCTCGCCGCTGCTTGGCTGCCACCCGTTTCACCTCGTCAAAGGCGTCGCGACGTTTTTGCAGTTCTTCCTCGGACATCTGTTCGACATTGCTGAAGTCGATCTTCCAGCGGCCGTCCTCGTTCCAGCGCAACGGCGACTGTACCGTCGTGCGCGGTCCGACCGCCGTTTCCAACACCCGCAACGCCAGATCCAGCGTGAATTCCTGCGAGCCGGGGTCATTCGGTTTGCCGGCCGAATTGCCGAGCGGAAAGTCGCTGAACAGGAAACGCGGCACGCCGCAGGTTTCGACGATGTCCTTGGCGCATCCCATGACGACTGTCGGGATACCGTTTTCTTCGAGATGGCGTGCAATCAGACTCACGGTCTGATGACACACCGGTCAATTAGCGACAATGACCGCGGCGTCGGCCTCATCCTCGCGGAGCCCCGCCAGGATATCCCGGCAGTCCTCCTCGATTGTCGTGATTTGGCTGCGGTTCGTCGGCGCGCCCTGGAAGCGCGGTGCGACCGAACCGATCCGGCCCGATTCCGCTGCCTTGTGCAGCTGACCCAGCGGGAAATAGGTGTTGATGTCCTCCGCTGTCGAGTATTTGCGGTCGTAGCCGAGATGCGAGATACGAAGGTCGTGTTCCTTGTCGGTCTCACCCGAATAGACCTTGTAGAACTTCGCCGACGCGTTGTACGCGGCGCCCGGGCCTTGGTCGCCCTTGTCGTCCTGATAGGGGGCGGCGGTCGTGACGAGCGCGACGCGCGATTCAGACAGCGGTTTCTTCAACGGCGTAAAGGGCACATCCGCGTATTGCGCCCAGCGGTAGGGGTTCCCGTAGCCGAGCGCCAGATAATACGTCGTGATCCGATGGATATACGGAACCGGCGTATCATGCGGCGCGGCAAACCCCAGCGCGGCATCTTGTTCGGTCATAAATATTTCCTCTAAAGCAGTATTCGTATCGACTTGGTAACCGCATTATAGAACGCGTGCCCCTATACCGCGAGTTTCGGGTCGATTGGCGCTTTCGACAAGCTGGTTTCCGCCTCGAGAGCCGCCGCATAGCGCAGCAATTCCGTTTCACCGCGCGGCTTGCCGACGAGCTGCAACCCGACCGGCAAGCCGGCCTCGGTAAAGCCGCACGGCACCGAAATCGCTGGACACCCAGTCAACGTGATCGCGTAAGTAAGCGCGAGCCACTCGACATAGCTGGTCAGTTGTTTGCCATTGATCTCTTCGACATAGCGTATTTCAACCGGAAACGGCGATACTGCGACGCAGGGCGTCGCCAATATGTCGTGATCCTTGAAGAATGCCGCCATTCCAGCGCACAAGGCCGCGCGTTGCCGCTCAGCGAGGCCGATGTCGGCGGCATTCAATGCCATACCCTTCTCGATATTGCCTATGACTTCCGGCTTCAGCGATTCGCGGTGTTCCGCCAGCATCTCTTCCATCAAGGTCGCGAAAGAGGCGGCGCGCAGGGTCTGGAATGCATCATGCGCCGTGGTAAAATTCGGGCATTCATCGGTTACATCCCCTCCCAATCCTTCGAACTGCCGCACCGCCGCGGCACAGATGGCCGCCACTTCCGGGTCGACGGGCGTGATGCCGAGATCGGCGGAGAAGCCGACTCGCGCTGGCGCCTTCGGTTCCGATCCCGCCTCCAGGTAACTCTTGAGCGGAGAATCGTAGGTCAACGGATCACGGCAATCGTAACCACACATTGCGTCCAGAAAAAACCCGACATCGGCCACATCGCGCCCCATTGGGCCATCGGTCCATAAAGGACTAAAAGGCTCTAGCGATGGCCCGTGCGGGACCCTGCCAGGCGAAGGTCTAAACCCAACCACGTTGCAGAATGCTGCCGGAATGCGCAGCGAGCCGCCGAGATCCGAACCGGTCGCCAGCCACGCCATGCCGGTCGCCAGCGCAACCGCCGAACCGCCCGACGATCCGCCGCAGGTCAATGCGGTGTTGTAAGGATTGACCGTCTTGCCGAAGACTTCGTTGAAGGTGTTCGCGCCGGCGCCGAATTCCGGCGTGTTCGATTTGCCCATCACAACGGCGCCGTTCGACTCCAGCTTATCGATCAGGAAATTCGACGCCTCGGGAACATGGTCGCTGAAGATCGGCGAACCGTAAGTCGTGCGCACCCCGGCCACATCGACCAAATCCTTGGCCAGGATCGGCAGGCCCGCCAGCAAGGCTGTTTCCGAAACGGAACCGGCGCGCTCCCGCGCCCGCTCGACACACAAGGTCGGCACCGCATTGACCACTCCGTTCACCTCTTCGATGCGCTCGACGGCAGCATCGATGAGATCGGAAGGCGTAATCTCCTTCTTGCGCAGCCGCGTGACGACGTCGCGGGCGGATGAATTGATCAGTTCGTTCATGCGGCATTCCTTCACGATTAGGCAAGTGCGCTACTATATCCAGCCAAACGCACCGGCCCACGCTATAATCCCAGCAATAGCCAGAGGAGTTAGATCATGAGCGTCACCGAATTGGACAAGCCAAGCGGCGCCACAATCGAGCTTTTGGAAGCCATCGGCAGCGCTTTCAACCGCCACGACGTCGATGCCATCATCGATTTCTTCGCCGACGACGGCGTGTTCGACAATGCGATGGGCCCTGATATTCATGGGCAACGCTATGTCGGCAAGGAAACGCTGCGGGCGTTCTTTTCCGACCTAATGGCGAGATGTCCTGACATTCAGTGGAATACGATCGACAACCGGATCGACGGCGACAAGGGATATTCCGAATGGCGGCGGCAATGCACGCTGGCGGACGGCACGAAACAGGACTGGCTCGGCCTCGACATCTTCACGATCCGCGATGGCAAGGTCGCCAAGAAGGACACCTACTTCAAGAACGTGACCTGAACGGGGCGCATGGACGCCCCGGCCCCCATAGCGCAAACAACATCGGAGCCGGTCGAGCTTGAGCAGGCCGTTCGCGAACATGGGGGGGCCATGCTGGCCGTCGCACGACGGCTGTTGGGCAACGACGACGACGCGCGCGAATGCATCCAGGACGCCTATCTCGCGGCCTTTACGAAGGCGGAAATGTTCGAAGGCCGATCGGCCTACCGCACTTGGCTGCACCGGATCGTCGTCAACACCGCTTTGGGCATGCTGCGCAAACGCAAGCAGCGCGGAACGCCGTCGGTCGACGGCTTGCTGCCGGAATTCGACGGAAACGGCTGCCGTATCGAGCCAATGTGGCAGTTCGAAGAGTCACTCGAGAAATCGATGGAGCGGGAAGATGTGCGCAACACTGTCCGCACCGCGATCGATGCACTGCCAGACCTCTACCGCGCCGTCCTGGTCATGCGCGACATCGAGGAGTTCAGCGCGGCGGAAGTTGCCGCGCTTCTTAAAACGAATATTCCGGTCGTCAAAACCCGCCTGCACCGCGCCCGCGCAGCGCTGAAAAAACTGTTAGAAGCCCAGTGGACAAGGGGTGAGCTATGAGCGCGAGAGGCCAAACCACACGACGGATTCACGGAGTCCTATTTAGGCTGCCGCTGATGCTGACTTGTGCCGAATTTGAGGCATTCGTCTTGGACTATTTGGAAGGCAGTTTGCCGGCGACACAGCGCGCGATCTTCAAGATGCACCTGTTCGTCTGCAAGGATTGCCAACGCTACCTTGCCGCCTATGTACGTAGTGTGGCGATGGGCAAAGCCGTCTTCAAGGACCCCAGCATGGCGGTTCCCGAAGATGTACCGGAAGATTTGGTGCAGGCGATCCTCGCTGCAAAAAAGGCCGAGTAACGCGACGGCACGAGGCAGCGAAAATAATTTGTACCCCGGTGACGGGGTGAAGCATCAAAGCAAATGTATGTCCGTGCCTTTCGGCGCGGTGGAGCTATATTTTAGGGGAGCGGGACCATGGCTGAAAAGTTCGACGCGATCATCATCGGCACCGGCCAGTCCGGGCCGTCCATCGCCCAGCGAATGACCCAAGAGGGTCTGAAGACGGCGATCATCGAGCGCAAACTGTTCGGCGGCACTTGCGTTAATGTCGGCTGCATCCCCACCAAGGCGTTGGTCGCGAGCGCCCGCGCGGCCCATATGGCCCGCCGCGGCTCGGACTTCGGCGTGGTAATCGACGGACCGGTTTCAGTCGACATGAAGGCGGTGAAGGCGCGCAAGGACGGCATCGTCCGCCAGTCCAGCGAAGGCGTGACCAACTGGATGAAGAACATGGACGGGCTGACCGTCTATGAAGGCCATGGCAGCCTGGAAGGTCCCAATACGGTCAGCGTCAATGGCGACCTGCTGGAAGCGGACCGGATCGTTCTCAATGTCGGCGGCCGCGCGCTGGTGCCGGACATGCCGGGCATTCACGACATCCCCTACTTCACCAACTCAAACATGATGGAGGTCGACTTCCTGCCAGAGCATCTGATCGTCATCGGCGGCAGCTATATCGGCCTCGAGTTCGCGCAAATCTACCGCCGTTTCGGCAGCAAGGTCACTGTCGTTCATCGCGGCGACCGGCTCGTTAACCGGGAGGACGAGGACGTCTCCGAGGCGATCCTGGGCATTCTCGAAAACGAAGGCATCGAAGTCCGCCTCAACGCGACTTGCGCGGCCTTCGAGAAACGCGGCGACAAAATCGCCGTCACGTCGGATTGTCCGGACGGACCGGAGGAAGCGGTCGGGAGCCATGTGCTGCTCGCCGTCGGGCGGCTGCCGAACACACACGATCTTGGCCTCGACAAGGCCGGGGTAGAGACGGACAAGCGCGGCTTCATCACGGTCGACGATCAACTGCGCACCAACGTGCCGGGCATTTGGGCCGTTGGCGATGCGAACGGGCGCGGCGCCTTCACGCACACCTCCTACAACGATCATGAGATCCTTGTCGCCAACATGTTCGACGACGACCCGCGCCGCGTCTCTGACCGGCTCACCACCTACGGGCTGTTCGTCGATCCGCCGCTTGGCCGCGTCGGTATGTCCGAGAGTGAAGTGCGCAAGTCCGGCCGCAAGGCGCTGATCGGAAAAATGATGATGAGCCGGGTCGGCCGCGCGAAGGAACGCAGCGAAACACAGGGCTTCATGAAAATCCTGATCGATGCCGAAACCGACAAGATCCTCGGCGCCGCGTTCCTCGGTATCGGCGGTGATGAAATCGTGCACGCGATTACCGACCTGATGTATGCAGACGCCCCTTACACGGTGATCCAGCGGGCAATGCATATCCACCCCACCGTCTCCGAGTTGATCCCGACGATGTTGGGGGATTTGAAACCACTCGAATAGCCTCGCGCGTTTTTCCCCCTTCACTTTGCCGCTTGACGTAAAAACCAAAGCGGCGTACGCATGCGTCTCACGTGGTGATTTGTCCGACCGGATTGCGGCCACGCTAAATAAACCGCTAAAAGGTCTGAACGGTTTGTTTGTAAACCTCGGCCTCGCGGTCGGGGTTTTTTCATGGCCCCGTCGGATGCGAGCCAGGCATTGGAGGGAGCGATGACGCAAACGGTATGCTGCAATCCGCGCTGGCGGACGGCGACCAACCTGGTTCGGGGCGGCCTGTCCCGCAGCGATTTTCAAGAGACCAGCGAAGCGCTCTACATGACGTCCGGCTACGTCTACGGGACGGCAGAGGAAGCGGAAGCAGCGTTTTCCGGCGACAAAGAGCGCTACATCTATTCGCGCTACGCCAACCCGACCCTAACAATGCTCGAGGAACGCCTTGCCCTGCTCGAGGGCGCGGAAGCCTGTGCGACCACGTCGAGCGGCATGGCCGCCGTTTTCGCGGCGCTCGCCTGCCAGGTCGAAGCAGGTGATTACGTCGTAGCCTCCCGGGCGCTATTCGGCTCATGCCTATACATCATCACCGATATCCTGCCGCGGCTCGGCGTCGAGACTAGGGTCGTGGATGGGACCAATTTGGCCGAGTGGGAAGAAGCTCTCAGCCGCAAGACCAAATGCGTCTTCCTGGAAACGCCGACCAACCCGACTTTGGAGATCATAGACTTGGCCGCGGTATGCGAACTGGCGCGCAACGCCGGCGCCCGGATCATCGTCGATAATGTCTTCTCGACGCCGATGCTGCAGCGGCCGCTCCAGCTAGGCGCGGATATAGTCGTCTATTCGACGACCAAACATATCGATGGCCAGGGCCGCGCGCTTGGCGGCGCGATCCTTTGCGACAAGGAATTTCACAAAGAATTCGTAACTCCGTTCATGCGGCATACCGGTCCGGCGATGAGCCCGTTCAATGCGTGGATCTGCCTGAAAGGGCTCGAAACGCTCGATCTCCGCGTGCGGCAACATTGTCGGAACGCGTTGCAAATAGCCAAATTTCTCGAAGAGCAGCCCGGCCTGGAACGGGTAATTTATCCCGGCCTCGCCTCGCACCCGCAACACGCGCTTGCGTCACGCCAGATGAGCGGGTCCAGCACCATGGTCAGCTTCGAGCTTTCGGGCGGCAAGGAAGCGGCGTTCAAGTTCCTGAATGCGCTGCAGATCATCGACCTATCCAACAATCTCGGCGATTCGAAAAGTTTGATAACGCACCCGCAAACAACGACGCATCAGCGCCTCAGCGAGGAGGAACGCGATCATTTGGGAATCGGTGGCGGGCTTGTGCGCCTGTCGGTCGGCTTGGAAGACCCGCTTGACCTTCAGGACGACATCAGGCGCGCCTTGGATTTCGCGAGACGTTAGTCGACGTCGAGCCGCACTGCGATCGCCGCGCTGGCGATAACAAGCGTATCGCCGGTGTCTGCATCTGGCATGTCCAATCCGCCCTTCACGGCAGCGACCGATACTTGACCTACAGGAAGCCGTTGCTTGACCGCGTCCGTATCGACTTGATCCGGCTTTTGCGCGCCGATAGTGACGTCCACGAGCACCTTGCTTTTATCCACGCCGAGCGTGCGGATCATGACGAGCGAACTGTGGTGCAGCGCGTCGTCGACGGCGCGAATCGCGGCCTTGGTGTAGTCCTTACCGTGCAAATCATTGCCGGCGCCCATTTCGAGGATAACGCGTTTCAAGGTCATGCCGTGTCCCTCCTCAATCCAGATCGAGACGCACGACGGCCGCGGCATGCGCGATCAGCGTGGAGTCGGTGCCGGCGTCGTTAGGAATCTGCAAGCCGCCCTCGACGACATTCACGGTTCCGCTGCCATGCGGCAGCACCGCAGCAACCTGTTCCGTATCGACCTTGTCCGGCATCGGCACGCCGATGGTCACCTCGACCTGCATGGAATCCGTGTCCTGACCGAGCGCCGCGGCGACGCTGAGCGAATTGTGCCACAGCGCGTCGCGCAAGGCGCGGACAGCGGCCTTTGTCGGGTCCGCACCGCGAATATCGGTCCCCATGCCGATTTCCGTTACAACATGTTTCAGGGCCATAAGGCGCTTCCTTTCCGTCGAACCAATTTGGCGACAAAGATGCGACTCCGACAGCGCTTATGCAACCATCTAAACGGCTCAAATTCGGCCGCCATTTAATTGCAGTCGCCGTCGATTTCCGTTATTTCTGTGTCGGTTCGATAGAATTAACGAGTTTTTCATCACTCCGTCCATTTATCGATCCAAGTCGCGAGGTTTTCGGGTCGCCACCTGTTCCGTTCAGGCGTCGCTGCAGGATCGGGGCGGGCCATATTTTTGTTATCCCCGGCAAGAGATAGGTTCTTCGATGCGTCCATTGTGGCAATACAAGGCGTGGCCGCATTTAGTCGGCAAGGATATAAACCAAGCGCTGGTCCGCCGGTTCTCATACGGACCCGAAAAGCGGGTTGTCTTCGTCGCCGGGGCGCAGCGTTCCGGTACGAACATGATCATGAACGTGATCGATCGCCATCCGGACACCTATGTTTTCAAAGAAAGCGATCCGCGAGCCTTCGATGATTTCATGATGCGGGCGATAACGCATATCGAGAATCTCGTCGAGAAGGCCATCACGCCTGTCGTCGTCGTCAAGGCGTTGCACGAAGCGCACGACTTGTACTGGATGCTGGACCACTTCAAATCCTCCAAATTGGTTTGGATGTATCGAGACTATGTCGACGTCATCAATTCCAATCAGCGCCGATTCAACGACACGCGAAACTACATCGACCAGATCGTAAAGGACCCGCGGCGCGGCTTTTGGCGCGGCCTCGGCATGACGCCGGAAACATTGGGGATCGTCCGGGCCCATTATACCGAGGACATGGACAACAGTTCCGCCCAAGCGCTGTTCTGGTACTACCGCAACCAACTGTTCTTCGACCAAAAGTTCGACGCGGACGACAGAGTCCTTTTGGTCAAATACGAAAGCTTCGTCACCGAGCCACTGCAATATCTCGATAACATCGTGCGGTTTCTCGAATTGGAGGCCGACCCGAAATTGATCAAGACAGTTCACCAGGCGTCGATCCGCAAGAACGAACCGCCGGCGATCCCCGCGAATATCGCCGCCCTCTGCGACGGAATGCGGGAGCGTCTCGACGGCGTATTCCAAGCCAATCTCGGCAAGTTGAATTAGCGCTGCGCAATTCCGAGAGCCTGCAAGCGAATCCGGCGAGGTTAACCTTCGAGTGCTGAAAATACTGACTTTCTCGACCTTGTTTCCAAACGCCGTACAGCCGGCGCACGGCGTATTCGTTGAGAACCGACTGCGCCACCTGATCGCCGCCGGCAATGTCGAAGCGCATGTCGTCGCTCCGGTGCCGTGGTTTCCTTTCAAGGCCGATCGATTTGGCCATTACGCGGATTTTGCGCGCGTGCCGAAAGTGGAGCACCGGCATGGCCTGACGATCTACCATCCGCGCTATCCGCTTATCCCGAAAATAGGGACCAACCTCGCCCCGCGCTGCATGTATTCGTTCGTCAAACCGTTCGTGGCCAAGTTAATGCGGGACGGCCTCGACTTCGATCTGATCGACTCGCACTACTTCTACCCCGATGGCGTGGCAGCTGTTCGGATGGCGCGTGATTTCGCCAAGCCGGTCACCATTACAGCGCGCGGCACCGACCTTAACCTATTGCCGCAATACCCGGTTCCACGACGCCAGATCGTTTGGGCCGCGACCCATGCCCAGGGACTGATTACCGTCTGCCAGGCGCTTAAGGACGAACTCATCGCGCTCGACATTCCGGACGAGAAGGTCCGTGTCCTGCGCAATGGCGTCGACCTCGAAATGTTCCGCCCGGTTGATCGCGCCGCCGCGCGCAAGAGCCTCGGCTTAACAGGCCGAACATTGTTGTCGGTCGGGCTACTGATCGAACGCAAGGGGCACGATTTGATCGTCTCCGCGCTCCGGCGTTTGCCCGACACGACCTTGATGATCGCCGGCGACGGACCGGAGCGTGCCAATTTGGAAAAACTGGCAGCGGGTGAAGGCGTTACCGACCGGGTTCGATTTCTAGGCCGTGTCGATCACGCATCGCTATGCGACATCTATGGCGCGGTCGACGCGCTGGTCCTCGCTTCGAGCCGCGAGGGCTGGGCGAACGTACTGCTCGAAGCGATGGCCTGCGGCACCCCCGTCGTCGCGAGCAATGTCTGGGGCACGCCGGAAATTGTCGCGGAGCCCGTCGCAGGCGTCCTGATGGCCGACCGGACACCGGAAGATCTCGCCGACGCCGTGCAGGCGCTTTTCGCTGCACTGCCAGACCGCGACGCCACGCGCCGCTACGCCGAACAGTTCAGCTGGGACGCGACGACGAACGGACAAGAAGCGCTGTTCGCCGAGATTGTCGGGCGTTAATCCGCTCAACTCCGATACCTATTCGATAATCGAATGTGCTAACTAGAGCAAAGATCCAATCGATCCCAGACCGGAGACATGACCAAAAGTGAATGAGCGCATCGCAGTCGTCGGATTGGGGTATGTCGGATTGCCCGTCGCGCTCGCATTTGCCCGGAAATTTCCCGACGTTCTCGGCTTCGATATCGATACGGCCCGCGTCGACGCCCTCAACGCCGGGCACGATTGGACCGGCGAATGCGAAAGGGAGGCTCTCGAAGCGTCGGCACTCCGCTTCACGGCCGATCCCATGGACCTGAAGCAATCGAATTTCTATATCGTCGCCGTCCCGACGCCGATCGACGATAACCGCCAGCCGGACCTCGGCGCGATCGAGAGCGCGAGCCGCACGGTCGGCGCGGCACTCGCGAAAGGCGACGTCGCGGTCTTCGAATCGACGGTCTATCCGGGCGTGACCGAGGAAGTTTGCGGCCCGATCCTGTCGCAGGTCTCAGGACTCGTCGCGGGCCAGGATTTCCATCTTGGCTATTCGCCGGAGCGGATCAATCCAGGCGATGCCGAGCACACGATCGAGCGGATCGTCAAGATCGTCTCTGCCGACGACGCGGCAACCCTCGAGCGGGTCGCATCGGTCTATGGCGCCGTCGTCGAAGCCGGTATTCACCGCGCGCCTTCGATCAAGGTGGCAGAGGCGGCCAAGGTCATCGAAAACACCCAGCGGGATCTCAACATCGCCTTGATGAACGAGTTGGCGCTTATCTTCGACCGGCTCGACATCCCCACCCAGGACGTGCTCGCCGCCGCCGGCACGAAATGGAATTTTCTCCCCTTCACGCCCGGGCTCGTCGGTGGCCATTGCATCGGCGTCGATCCCTATTACCTGACAGCGAAGGCGCAAGAAGTCGGCTACGAGCCGGAAGTCATCCTGGCCGGACGACGGATCAATGACAGCATGGCGGCCTATGTCGGCCAACGGATGGTCAAGTTCCTGGCGCTTCGGGACGGCGGCGCGCGCGACGCCCGTGTCGGCATACTCGGCCTGACCTTCAAGGAAAATATTCCCGACCTGCGCAACAGCATGGTGCCGCGGATCGCCAAAACCCTGCAAGACGCCGCCATCGACGTTCTAATCCACGATCCGATGGCCGACCCCGACGGCGCGCGCAAGACATTCGATCTCACGCTGAGCGCGCTCGACACGTTCGACGGGCTCGATGGACTGATCCTTGCCGTGCCGCACAGCGATTACCGCCAGCGTCCGGCCAAAGAACTCATCTCCATGGTCCGCCCCGGCGGCGTGCTGATCGATATTAAGTCGATGCTGAGCGAAGACGATGTGCCCGAGGACATGACCTATTGGAGCCTTTAGTGTGATGGTTTTAAAGTTCGACGCATTGTATGCGACGAACTTTGGAGGCTGAATCACACTAGTTTTTTATAGTTGGCGTGCTGATTCACGTGAAATTAAATACTTTGAATTTCACGATCAGGACACTGAGGCGAAGCGAAGAAGAGAGATAATCAAAGATGCTCGAAGCCACACCCAGCGACGGCGTCCATCTGGTAACCGGAACGGCCGGTTTTATCGGCTTCCATCTCGCCGAGCGGTTGCTGCAAGACGGAAGGCAGGTCGTCGGAATCGACAATATGAACGATTATTACGACCCGTCGCTCAAGGAAGCGCGGCTGCAACGGCTGGGCAACCACAGAGGTTTCGTCAATCACCGCATCGGCCTGCAAGACCGCGATGCCCTGATGGCCGTATTCGATGACTGCAAACCCCGCGCCGTGATCAACCTCGCGGCACAGGCGGGCGTACGCTACTCACTGGAAAACCCGCAGGCCTATATCGACAGCAACATCGTCGGCTTCGCCAACATCCTGGAGGCCTGCCGCAAACATCAGGTCGGGCATCTGGTGTATGCGTCTTCCAGCAGCGTCTATGGCCTCAACACCGCGATGCCGTTCTCCGTCGGCGATACGGTCGACCACCCGATCAGTCTGTACGCCGCCTCGAAGAAATCGAACGAGCTGATGGCGCATACCTACAGCCATCTCTACGGCATCCCGACGACGGGCCTCCGCTTCTTCACGGTCTACGGCCCGTGGGGACGCCCGGACATGGCCTTGTTCCTGTTCACGCGTGCCATCCTGGCCGGCGAGCCGATCAAGGTATTCAACAATGGCCAGATGCAGCGCGACTTCACCTATGTCGGCGACATCGTCGAAGGCGTCGTCCGCGTTACCGACCGGCCCGCCCGGTCAAATCCGGAGTGGTCCAGCGACGACCCGGACCCGGCCAGCTCCAGCGCGCCCTACCGGCTGCAGAATATCGGCAATAACAATCCGGTCGAGCTGATGCATCTGATCGAGGTGCTGGAAGATGCGCTCGGCAAGAAGGCGGAAAAACAAATGCTCCCGACCCAGCCCGGCGACGTCCTGGCTACTTACGCCAACATCGACCCGCTGATCGCCGACGTCGGCTTCAAGCCGGAGACGAGCATCGAGGACGGTGTGGCGAGGTTCGTGGAATGGTATCGGGGATTTTACGGGGGGTGAGGCTGCAAAACTTCACAGCGAAAAACTGGCGTCCCCTAGGGGAGTCGAACCCCTGTTTCCGGCGTGAGAGGCCAGCGTCCTAGGCCACTAGACGAAGGGGACGTGGCCAGGGGGGCCTTCTAGCAGGTTCCGCGCGCGGCGATCAACTGTTTTGGAACCATGCGGCTGGTTTGTTGTATGGTTCCCGCATGGACGGACGTCGAAAAGAGAGATACCTCGCGCGTGCGACGGATATTGCGATGACCATCGCGGGGCTAACCTTGGTGCTGACACCGCTTGCGCTATGGGCCGCACCAACAATTGCCGCGTTCAAAGCCGCGCTGATCACCTGTGCGGCGGCTTACGGGTTGTTCCTGTTGCTGTCGCAGATCGGCCCCGAGGACACCACGCCGGACAGTCGTTAACCCGCAGCGTGCCGCCTGGCACTGTCAATGAATGCAGCAACGGCATCGGCGTCCGTATCGAAGGCCGTTACCAGCCGTACGCAATCCGGGCCACCGGGCGCCCAGGCATAGAATTTGAATCCGTCCGCTTCGAGGCCGTCGCGCAACGCGGCGGGCATATGGACGAACAATTCGTTGGCCTCGACCGTATACAGAAACTCCACACCGGCGATTTCGGCCAGCCCCTCGGCCATCCGGCGCGCCATCGCGTTCGAATGGCGTGCGTTGGCGAGCCACAAATCGTCCGTCAGATAGGCATCCATCTGGGCCGACAGGAAGCGCATTTTCGAAAACAAATGACCAGCGCGTTTGCGGCGAAAGCGGAACCCTTCGCTCAGACCGGACTTGAAGAACAGAATAGCTTCGGCGGCGAGCGCGCCATTCTTGGTCGCGCCGAAGGACAGGACGTCGATGCCGGCCCGCCAGCTGATATCCGCCGCGCTGCAATTGAGCGCGACCAGCGCATTGGCGAAACGCGCGCCGTCGACATGCAGGCCCAGCCCATGGCCGCGGCAAACCTCGGAAATCGCGGCGAGCGCATCGGGCGTGTACAGCGTGCCGGCTTCGCTGGCCTGGGTCAGGCTGACGGCGGCGGGCTGCGCGTGATGTTCCACCCCGGCCCAGCCGGCGGCGAGTGCGTTCTCCAGAGCGGCAGCGTCAATCTTGCCGTCCACGCCGTCGATCGTCACCAGTTTCGCCCCGCCGGTGAAGAATTCCGGCGCGTTGCACTCGTCCAGATTGGCGTGGCTCTCCGGATGGCAGTATATCGCGCCGTAGGGCGGGCATAGGGCGGACAGCGATAGAGCATTGGCGGCCGTTCCAGTCGCCACCAGATAAGCGGTCAAGTCGGTCTCGAAAATCTCGCACAGTCGAGCTTCGACCTTCGCGGTGATCGGATCGGCGCCGTAGGGCATGACGGACCCGCTACCCGCCTGGGTCAACGCGTCCAGAATCGCGGGCGAGGCGCCGGCCACGTTATCGCTGCAGAAATTCCATCCGTTCATGGCGCCGCTTTCAATTGAATCGTTCCCGTCGCCGCGCCCGTATCCAGATCGAAGATCCGCACTTCGGCTCCGCCTCCAGCCAACCGGACGTGGACGACCGCGCGGCCGTCATCGACCGAGACGCCGGCGACAACCGCGCCCGTCGGCAGTGACGATGCGACATTTCCAAAGGCTTCCGCCACGGCAGATTGCTCGGTTTCGTCGCCCCACGAGATCTGCGTCATCATGCCGTAGACCAGCAACCCCATCCCGGCGATGATCATGACGCCCATAATTATGACGACGGCCCTGAGCGCTTGCATGTTATGTAGTCCGTTTCCTTGCCGCTAAAGATTGACGCCGCGAGCCGATGACGCTGGATAAGCTGACGCACACCATTCTCGAAGACGAAGCGGGCGATAGGCTCGATCGCCTCATCGCTAGCGCTTTTACCGACTTGTCGCGCTCGCGCGGGAAAATGCTGATCGAGCAGGGCGCGGTCAATGTCGGCGCGGCGACGATAACGGACCCCTCTTACAGGGTCAAACCAGGCGCTGAAATCGCGGTTATCATACCGGACGTCGCGCCCGCGCATGTCGAAGCGCAAAAAATTCCACTCGATATCCGTTACGAAGACGAGGACGTCCTGGTCCTCGACAAGCCTGCCGGGATGGTCGTCCATCCAGCGCCCGGACATCGCGACGGGACCCTCGTCAACGCGCTGCTCGCACATTGCGGCGAGAGCCTGTCGGGTATCGGCGGCGTGCGGCGTCCGGGCATCGTCCACCGCATCGACAAGGATACGAGCGGCCTGCTTGTCGTAGCGAAGAACGACACCGCGCATGCCGGCCTCGCCGACCAGTTCGC
>Ga0315338_1001969_pt1 | contig 22540 bp, 24 predicted proteins | sample ASW8metaG_FD_204518 | JGI IMG/M metagenome (GOLD analysis project Ga0315338, IMG submission 204518) | Ammonia-oxidizing marine archaeal communities from Monterey Bay, California, United States - ASW #8 | ecosystem: Environmental > Aquatic > Marine > Coastal | place: USA: California | collected... | reverse complement strand
TCCAGCGTCACACTCGACAGCTACACCGTCGCCAATGGTTCGGTGCAGTATGATGCCGGCAATTGGAGTGCCACCCTGTTCGTCAACAATGTCTTCGACGAATACATTGAGACTGGCATGGTCTCCACACCTCTGAGCAATCAGACCGTCAGTGGGGCCAATGTGCGCTCTCACTACGCAAACGTGGCTCCGCCACGCACAATCGGCGTGCGCTTCAACTATCGCTTTAGCGAGTAGTCAAACATCAGGTCTCTGACCTGAAGCCAAAAAGAGAGCCGCGTCCGAAAGGGCGCGGCTCTTTTTTGTCTGGCAATCAATGGCCGGCGCTAATTTACCTTGGTACCTTCACGATCCGCGGCGTAACGAGCGATCTCGACCAGTTCAACAAAGCCGGCGCGATAGCCATATTCGTCCGCCCCCAGCGCATCGGACGCGCCTTCGATGATCTGGTCATAGCTGTAATCCTCCTGGATATAGGGATCACCGCGCAGCATTTGCGCAAATCCTGCCACCTGGATTGAGAACCGAGCCTCAACCGGTACGCGGTCGAAATTCTGATAACTGTCGCGATCGGAAATCGCCCGCTCGATCAACACGCTCTCATCCTCACCGGGATGCTTGTAACGAATGCGAAGATGGCCAAACTCACCATTCACATCCGGTGCAATCGCCGCCTCGGGACTGTAGCGCAGGGGCTCTACCAGCAAGCCGTCTGAACCCGGTCCGGCTATCTCATAAATTGCTGTGACAGAATGCCCCGAGCCGACTTCGCCGGCATCCACCTGGTCGTTATTGAAGTCTTCCCGCTCCAACATGCGTGTCTCATAACCGACCAGCCGATACTCAGCGACGCGCGCCGGGTTGAACTCGATCTGGATTTTGGCGTCATTGGCAATCGGGAAGAGTGAGCCAAAGCTCTCCTCCACCAACATGCGCCGCGCCTCGGCCCGACTGTCAATATAGCCCGCCACACCATTACCCGCCTGGGCGATAGTCTGCATCATGGCATCATTATAATTGCCCTGACCAAAGCCCATCACCGACAAATAGATGCCGCTATCGCGCTTGCGAGCAACAAAGTCTTCCAGGCTCTGATCATCCGTCGCGCCGACGTTGAAATCACCATCGGTCAGCAACATCACGCGGTTCACCGCATCCTCGTCGAAATTGCGCTCGGCAAAATCATAGGCCAGCGCCAAACCGGCCCCGCCCGCCGTAGAACCCCCAGCACTCAGACTGTCCAGCGCCTCATGGATTGTGCGCTGATCGCTGGCATGTGTCGGCGGCAATACCGCGCCGGCTGCGCCCGCATAGACCACGATAGAGACGGTATCGTCTTCATCGAGCGTATCCACCAGCATATGCATGGCCTGCACCGCCAGCGGCAGCTTGTCGGCCGCTCGCATCGAACCCGACACATCGATCAAAAACACCAGATTGGCGCGTGGCCGTTCTTCCTGCGCCAGCGCATACCCCTGAATGCCGACATGCAGGAGCTGCGTGTCTTCATTCCATGGATTGGGTGTCACATGCACCTGCGTCTCGAAGGGGTTTTCCATCGAGTCCGGCAGATCGTAATCATAATCAAAATAATTGATCATCTCCTCGATCCGCACCGCATCCGTAGGCGGCAACTCACAATTATTGAGATGATTGCGCACAACAGCATAGCTGGCCGTGTCAACATCGATGGAGAAGGTCGAGACCGGATCTTCCGACGTCAGATTCACAGGATTGGCGTCGACATTCTCATAGCGGTCGCGATTTGTCTCTTGCGGGCCTGGGTGAGGTCGTGGCGGCATCGCTCGCGACGCGAGTTGGGAAGCCTGAACATAGGCCGTATTGCCACTGCCTGGTGCCGGTGGGGGCGGCGGAGCCGGCGGGGGTGATGGGGGGGCCATCATAGGCGAAACCGCCTCCGCTTCACTCCGGCGAATTCGCGAACCCGTGACCGAAATCACATCTTCCTCATCCGCATATCCCGCATATCGCCGACAGGCCGCGGGTACACGCGCAAGTTCTTCCAGCTTGTCCGCATCATCCTGGGCAATCGCCGCCGGAGTCTGAACCTGGGTCGCCGTCATCGCCACAAGGCTCGCAAGAGCTGTGGTCGCAAGCAATTTCGTTGTCATAATCTTCCCTTCCCTGTCCCTCGCACCGCACACACTAAGCACGAAGCGCGCAACCGTCAGGCGAAAAAAGGGCAATCTCGGGGCAATTTGAATATGGGAATTTCTTCCCCCGCTCGCGGGGGAAGTGGCCGCGCCGTAGCCTTGGCGAAGGCGGAGAGGAAGCGATCTAACCGCAGCTTTGATAGCCGCTCTCACGACATAGCCGTGCATCACGGCGCGCATTGGAGATGGCAACCGCATCCATGCGCTCTTCCAGGGCCATGATATTGCGTTGGATCCACGGCCGTTCGGTTTCGTCAGTGCCTGGAAGGGCCAGCAGATACCATTTCAGCGCCTGGACATCGTTGGTCTCCACACCCTGACCCAGTCGATACATGTCCGCCAGTCCAGACTGGGCGATGGATAATCCCTGCCCGGCCGCCATTGTCATCCAGCGAAACGCTTGCTGCGGATCGCGGCCCGTCCCTCGCCCGTCCAGTATCATCTGCGCCAATTCATATTGCGCAAAAGCGACACCGTTTTCCGCCGCACGCTCCAGCCAGTGAACAGCGAGCACCAAATCCTGTGCCACCCCGGCCCGACCATAGGCATAAGTCCAGCCCACCATCATCTGAGCATTGGGAATATCGGCTTCGGCTGCCATGATCAGCCAATGCAGCGCAGCGGCGTAATCATGTGAGACCCCGTCGCCGTACATCAGCAACCAGCCGACATAAAACTGCGCTTCGTGATCGTCATTTTCAGCGAAGGGACGCAAACGCTCAAGCGCGCTGGCGTGGTCGTTTTCAAGCAGAGCCTGCTGAGCCAACGCTCGGTCCTGCTCCGTCACTTGCGGGACGGCCGAGCCGCAGATTAGTGACGCCGCAACCATAGAGCCGAACATGTACTTCAAAACTGGACTCAAGGCAGCCCCCTACTCCACCGGATCAATCTGCGCCGTATATCCGAGCGTCTCGACCAGTCCGGCAATCTCCCCGATCACATTGTCCAGGGCGGCGGCATCGGTCGAGCGGGCCACCAAATGCGTGCCGCGGCGGATTTCACCATCCTTGAGGTCGAGGAAATACGGATAACTGCCCAGTGAAACTTGCGGGAAGCGTTCCTGCATTTCCCCCAGCGCTACGGCAACATCGCCCTCCCGCAGATTATCACCCTTTACCGAGCGGGACTTTGTCACCGCACCGCCCTCAAGGCGATGCGCCACATCTTCCAGCATGCCGCGCGTGATGGACGGAACGCCCGCCATGACAAACACATTGCCAATGTGAATGCCCGGTGCGCCGGTGACCGGATTGACGATCAGATCAGCGCCATCGGGGATGCGCGCCATGCGTTTGCGGCTTTCATTGAGCGGCGTACCGGTCTTGGCATACCAGTCCTCGATGACCTCCAGCGCATCGGCGCGCACATCGATACTGACACCGAAGGCCGCGGCGATGGCGTCGGCCGTAATGTCATCATGCGTCGGCCCGATCCCGCCGGTCGTGAAGACATAGGTCACCTTCGCGCGCAGCGCATTGACCGTGTCGACAATCGTCTCGTGAACGTCCGGGATAGTGCGACTCTCGACCACCGAAATGCCCTGCGGCGCCAGGAAGCGTGCGATCTGTTGCAGATTCTTATCAGCCGTCCGGCCGGAGAGAACTTCATCACCAATGAGAATTACCGCGGCGGTTACTGCATTATCATCGATCATCTCATCCATCCTCGTGCAACATTTACAAGGCGGTATAGGAAATCCTGAAGCCAAGGTCACGAGAGAAGATCACGCTATGAAGTTCGCCGAACCACTCATTGAGGGCCGCCTGGTCAAACGCTATAAGCGCTTCTTCGCCGATGTGGAGCTGCCCAGCGGCGAAACCGTCACGGCCCATTGCGCCAATACCGGGGCGATGGCCGGCATCAAGGATCCCGGCCTGCGTGTCTGGCTCTCACCGGCCAATAATCCCAAGCGCAAGCTGAAATTCACCTGGGAGATCGTCGAGGCCCAAAACACGCTGATCGGCACCCTGCCCGTCCGCGCCAATGAATTGGCCGAGGACGCGGTCAATGCCGGCATCATCACAGAGCTGGCTGGCTACACCTCCTTGCGTCGCGAAGTAAAATACGGCGAAAATTCACGCATCGACTTGCTACTGGAAAAGGACGGCGCGCCGTCCTGCTGGGTCGAGGTCAAAAATGTCCACTGGGTCCGCCAACCCGGACTCGCTGAATTCCCCGACGGGGTAACCTCACGCGGGGCCAAGCATTTGGCCGAATTGTCGGTCATGGCCCAGGCGGGGCACCGCGCCGTGCAGCTCTTCATCGTCCAGCGCAGCGACTGCACACGCCTGAAGTCGGCCGAAGATACCGATCCTGTCTACGCCCAGGCCCTGCGCGATGCTGCCGCTGCGGGCGTGGAAGTCCTTGCCTATGGCTGCGATGTCAGCCCCGAGGGGATCGAAATAACCACAGCGCTTGAAATGGAGTTGGGCTGATGAGCTATGATGGCTGGGACCTGCCCCACCCGTATATCCACCAAATCACAGCCACAAAGGCCGATCACGACGATTTCGGCCACGTCAATAATGCTCGCTATCTGGTCTGGGCCGATGAAGCGGCCTGGACCCATTGGGCCACACGCGGCTTCACCCGCGAGGAATGCCTCGCCGCCGATCGCGGCATTGCCATCATCCGCACCGAAGCCGATTATCTCGGTCAGGTTACCGCCGGCGATGTCATTGATTGCGCAGTGTGGATCACCCACTCCGACCAGAAATTACGCGCCCAGCGAAATTATCAATTCCGACGAGCGGGAACCGGTGAAACCGTGTTCCGCGCGCTCACTAAAGTGGTTTGCTTCAAACTCTCCACCGGCCTCCCGGCGCGCATGACGGATATCTTTAAACAACACTACTGCGTGCTCCCGTCTGTCGCGCAGGCACTTGTGACTGAAAGTTAAGGCACAGGCACATTGTCCCCCCGTCCGCGGCCTATATAGTCGCCCGCTGGAAACAACACCTCTTTGGGGGAGGCTATTATGAAATATCTCGCACCGGCTCTTTTGGGCCTGTCTCTGGCAGCTTGCGACAGTGATTTGCTGTCAGGCGTGTCCACACCAACCGAATTTGCACCCGACGTTCAGGCCACCAGCATTGAAGCACACATCCGCTTCCTGGCGTCTGACTATCTGGCTGGCCGCGACACCGGCTCTGATGGCTATGAAATCGCCGCCAATTATGTCGCCTCGCAAATGCGTCTGCTTGGCCTCGAGCCAGCCGGCGATAACGGCTCTTATTTCGCTGACGTTCCGCTTCAGGAAATCGTCGCCGATCGCACGTTCAACAGCTTTACACTTAACGGCACCACCTATGATCAGGGCGAAGGCGTCTACGTCGCCATCAACCCGAATGTGCTCGAATCCGAAATTACTGGCGAGCTAGTTTTCGTCGGCCTGGGTGTTTCAGCTCCCAATCGCGGGCATGACGATTACGCCGATATCGACGTTGAAGGCAAAATCGTTGTCATCATGGGCGGCGTCCCTGATGGCCTGCCCAGCGAAGAACGCGCCCACCACCAGTCTGGTACAACCAAGCGCAATGTCGCCGCCGCTCACGGCGCGATCGGTATGATCAATCTGACCGGCTGGGCTGAAGGCCAGGCACAAGCCTGGGTCGATGGCGGCGCCTCCCGCCCCAGCGTCCGCCTGACAGCCGCCAGCGGCGAAACCGGCTATGACAGCGTCACCGTCTCTGCCAGTATCGATGCCGCTCTGAGCGCCGCCCTGTTTGAAGGCGCAGAGATGAGCCTGGAAGACGTCCAAACAGCGATGGCCGACGAAGAAAACGCAACATATCCGCGCTTCGCTCTGCCACATACGGTGACCATGCGTCAGCGTACACTGTCGGAAGGCTTCATCGATCCAAACGTCGTCGGCATGATCCGCGGTTCCGACCCGGTCCTCGCCGATGAAGTTGTCGTCCTGTCTGCCCACCTCGATCACATTGGTCAAGTCACTGACGACATGCGCTCCAACGGCACATGCCGCTCGGCCGACGAAGGCGACAGCATTTGTAACGGTGCGGTCGACAATGCCTCCGGCATCGCCGTGATGCTGGAAACAGCCCGGACCTTCCTGGCCGAGGGCACACCGCGCCGCTCTATCCTGTTCGTGGCCCTGACCGGTGAAGAAAAAGGCCTTCTGGGCTCCGAGCACTTCGCACGAAATCCAACCGTCCCGGCCGATTCCATGGTCGCCAACGTCAATCTGGACATGCCTGTCATCGTCTATGATTTCGATGACGTCATCGCCTTCGGTGCCGATCATTCCAATCTGGGCCCAATCGCCGCGCGTGCGGCCGCCCGTATGGACATCGAGGTCAGCCCGGATCCGCTGCCCGAACAGTCTTTGTTCGTGCGTTCGGACCACTACAACTTCGTCCGCGTCGGCGTGCCATCCTTGTTCTTGATGACCGGCTTCTCCTCTCCAGACCCACGTTGGGATGAGGGTGAAGGCTTTATGGGCTTCCTCAACACCCATTATCACCGTCAGACCGACCAGTTGGATGGCGAACTGGAAGTGCTCTTCGAACAGGGCGCGAAATTTGCCAATATCAATTATATGATCGCCCGCGAAATCGCAGACAGCGATGAGCGTCCGGCCTGGAATGAGGACAGCTATTTCGGCAATCTCTATGGCCGCGACAGCGAATAGTCCCCACTAAATACTGAAAATCAGAGCGCGCGCCGTTTCAAACGGCGCGCGCTTTGTTTATAGGGGGTAAATCTGGAGGGCCTGACTTGACCGCTTACGACACGATCGACTTCGAAGACACTACCCCCGCCCGCGACGGCCGCATCAAGCTGCATGGGCCGGAAGCCTTTGAGGGTATGCGCAAGGCTGGCCGTATGGCCGCTGAGGTGCTCGACATGCTGGTGGCCGAGGTCAAACCCGGCGTCACCACGGCCCATCTTGATAATCTGGCCCGCGAAATGGCCTTCGATAATGGCGTCGTGCCCGCCACGCTCTTCTATCGTGGTTACAAGCATTCGCTCTGCACCTCGGTCAATCACGTGGTTTGCCACGGCATTCCCGGTCCCAAGCCACTCAAGAATGGCGATATCGTCAATATCGATGTCACCCTGGTCGTCGATGGCTGGCACGGCGATACCAGCCGCATGTATATGGTCGGCGAACCCAAGCGAAAATCCGAGCGCCTCGTCGACATCACCTATGAAGCCATGATGGCCGGCATCAATGCCATCAAGCCCGGCGTCACCCTGGGCACGATCGGGTCGATCATCCAGGAATATGCCGAGGAGCGCCGCTGCTCCATCGTCCGCGAATTTTGCGGCCATGGCCTGGGGCGTCTCTTCCACGACAGTCCGAATGTGCTACACTTTGGCACGCGCGGCGAAGGCCCCGAATTGCGTGAAGGCATGTTCTTTACCGTCGAGCCGATGCTCAATCTGGGCCGCCCCGACGCCAAAGTCCTCGCCGATGGCTGGACCGCCGTCACCCGCGACAAATCTCTTTCGGCCCAGTTCGAACATTCCTGCGGTGTCACCGCCGATGGCGTAGAGATCTTCACCAAAAGCCCCGCCGGCCTCGACAACCCGCCCTATAAAATCACCTAGGCCCCATGTCCGACATTTCGCCCAATTCAGGCCATCGGGGCCGCTTACGCGAAAAGCTAACCTTAGCGGGTGCAGACTCGCTTCACGACTATGAATTACTCGAACTCTACCTGTTCCGCTCCATCCCGCGCCGCGATGTCAAACCCATCGCCAAGGCCCTGATTGCCCGCTTCGGTGATCTCGGCGGTGTTGCCACAGCTTCCCTCGACCAACTCACCATGATTGACGGTATCTCCGACAAGACCGCCGCCGAGCTGCGCCTGATCCATGCCCTGTCAGAACGTCTCGCCCGCGAACAGATCATCGGACGCCCAATCATCGCCTCTTGGTCATCCTTGATCAATTACGTCCGCATCGCCATGCAACACGCCACCACCGAACAATTCCGCGTCCTCTTCCTCGACCGCAAAAACAAGCTCATCGCCGACGAAGTCCTCGGCGAAGGCACCATCGACCACGCCCCGGTGTATCCCCGCGAAGTCGTCAAACGGGCGCTGGCCCTGGAAGCCTCCGCGATTATCCTTGCGCACAATCATCCAAGCGGAGATGCGACACCGAGCCAGGCGGATATTGAAATGACCCGAACGCTGGTGGACGTGTGCAAGCCGTTTGATATCGTGGTGCATGATCATCTGGTGGTCGGGCGTGAGAATACGGCGAGCTTCAAGACGTTGGGGTTGATGTGATGCGGGGAGTAGAGTTGTGGATTGCGGTTCCCACAAATCCCCCTAACCTGCCCGCATGATCCGTCTCACCCTCGCTGCCATTGCTATCCTTCTCCTTGCCTGGACCTGGTCCATGCGGGCACCCGGCGCACCTGCGCATCAAGTGTTCTGGGGCGGCACGATTATCACCATGAATGGCCCCCAAACCGTCGAGGCCGTCTATGTCCGCGACGGAATAATCACGGCAGTCGGCACCAAGGACGACGTGCTCCAAGCCGCGCCTTGGAATGCGCATCGTATCTTCCTCGATGGCGACACGCTGATCCCCGGATTGATCGAGCCACACACACATCCCCTGGCTGCCGCCCAGCTGGGTGCGGCCACAGATGTCAGCGGCGTCACCCATGACAGCCGCGAAGCCCTGATGGCGACCTTGCAGGACGCGGCCAACGCTCGCGGCTTTTCCGATTGGGTGATCGCCTTTGGCTGGGACCCGGCGATGATGGGTGAGCTGGCACCGCCAACACTGGACGAACTCGACGCTATCGCACCGGACCGGCCACTGATCATCCTCACCCAGATGATGCACGACGCCTATGCCAATAGCGCCGCCCTCGCGGCCGCGGGTATTACGGCGGACACGCCTAATCCCGAACACGGCCAATTCGAGCGCAATACCGACGGCGAGCTCACCGGTCGCCTGATCGAGGCCGGGGCTCTGCGCGCGGTCATGTCAGCCATGCCATCCCCATCAGACGCCGCGATGCGCCTGATTCTGTCGCGCCAATACGACACGTATGCCGCTGCCGGATACACCACAATCGGGGCAGCAAGCATCGTCGGCAATGGCCGCGACCCAATCGCCTTAACGCTCACCGTCGCCAATGCCCGCAATACCGCGCTCAACACAATTATCTACACAGCACCGGAATATTACGCTCACGCCGCCGCCCTCGATGCCGACAGGCTGGCCGGCACAAAAATCTGGATGGACGGCTCTCCCTATATCGGCGGTGCAGCCCTCGCCGAGCCCTACACCGTCAGTGCCTTCACACGCGACCAGCTCGCGCTTGCGGCGGATTGGAGCGGTCAGCTCATCTACAGCCAGGACGAAGCCAATGCCCTCGTTCTTACGGCGCAGACGGCGGGCCACCAGATCGCTATCCATGCGCAGGGCGAACGCGCCATTGATCGAGCACTCAATGCCATTGAGAACGCACAGGCCCAATCCCCGCGCCCCGGGCTCAGCCATCGCCTCGAACATCTCGCCCTGATCACACCAGCACAGATCGATCGCGCCGCCGCGCTAAACGTCTCGCTCGGCTTCTTTATCGATCATGTCCGCTATTACGGCCACATGCTGCCCGACCTGGTGGGCGAAGAACGCACAGCACGCTACATGCCGGCCCGCACAGCCTTCGACAATGGCGCACTGGTCACCCTGCACGCCGATCACCCGGCCACCCCCGTCAACGCCCTGCGCACCATGGCTACCGCCATCGAACGCTCCGCGCGATCAGGGGACGTCGTGGCCGCCGATCAGGCCCTCACGCCGCATCAGGCCTTGCAGGCCATGACCATCAATGCGGCCCGCCAACTGGAACAGGCTGACCGCATCGGCTCCATAGAAACGGGCAAACAGGCCGATTTCACCCGTCTGTCCGGCAATCCACTGGAGCTCTCGCCACAGGACATTCGTGAACTTGAAATCATCGACACCTGGATCGCAGGCAGACAGGTCGACACCCGCATGATGACACTCAAGAATGCCGGCCTGCTCTGGTCGACACTCTGGTCTGCTCTGTTCCCACCCAACGACACCTAACCCCAAAAGGACATTCCATGCCCGCAAACTATTTCACCCATCTGGAATGCTCCGACACCGGCAAGACTTACGATAAGAACTCCGCCCTCAACCTGTCCGACACTGGCATGCCGCTTCTGGCCCGCTATGATTTGGACAAGGCCAAGGCCGAAATCGACCGCGACGCCATCGCCGCGCGGGATGGCGGGTTCTGGAAATGGCGCGAGCTTCTGCCCGTCGCCAATGAGGCAGACGTCTGCGCCCTGGGTGAGATCGACACGCCGATGATCGACGTGCCGGCCACCGCGCGCGCTTCCGGGGCGACTGGCAAGGTCTGGGTCAAGGATGAGGGCCGCCTGCCCACCGGCAGTTTCAAGGCCCGCGGCCTGGCCCTCGCTGTCGCGATGGCGCACTCCTTTGGCATCAAACGCCTCGCCATGCCCACCAATGGCAATGCCGGTGCCGCCATGTCGGCCTATGCGTCACGTCTGGGCATGGAGACCTTTATCTTCGCGCCCGACGACACGCCCGAGGTCAATATTCGCGAGATGGCGCTGCAGGGCGCGCACGTGTTTCGCGTCAACGGCTATATCCATCATTGCGGTGCGCTGGTAGGCGCGGGCAAGGAGAAGATGGGCTGGTTTGATGTCTCGACACTGAAGGAGCCCTACCGGATTGAGGGCAAGAAAACGATGGGCCTGGAACTAGCCTACCAGATGGGTTGGAAACTGCCCGATGCGATCTTCTATCCCACAGGCGGCGGCACCGGCTTGATCGGCATGTGGAAAGCTTTCGACGAAATGGAACGCCTCGGCTGGATCGGTTCCGAGCGACCGAAAATGATCGCCGTCCAGGCGGACGGGTGTGCACCGATTGTCAAAGCCTGGAATGACGGCACCAAACACGCCGAGGAATTGCTCGACGCCCAGACGGCGGCTATGGGCATTCGCGTGCCCAAGGCGATTGGCGACTTTTTGATTTTGGACGCCTGCCGCGCCAGTGGCGGCTTCGCGATTGATGTCAGTGAAGATCAAATCGAGACGGCCCGTGTGCGCTGTGCGCGGGAGGATGGTCTGTTGTTGTGCCCGGAGGGCGCAGCAACGCTGGCAGCGATGGAAAAGGCGATGGCCGAGGGGCGGATTGAGCGGGATGCGGAATGCGTGCTGTTTAATTGTGGCTCGGGTTTGAAGTATGCGATGCCGGATGGCTCCACCACGCTGGATCGACATGGGGAGATTGATTGGGATGGGATGGGGTGACGCTGTGCCTGCGGGATGAGGTCCTGACTTTCGTCAGGATGAGGACGGACTGGTTTTCGTGGCTGGCGCATTGGGTGGTGTCCGGTTTTGCCAGTTGGGGTTTGTGGCTTCGATCAGGTCTAGCTTCCACTGGCGTTTCCAGGCTTTCAGTCGCTTCTCTTCCTTGATGGCATCCGCCATCATCGCAAACTGCCGAAACCAGACCAGACGGTGAAGATTATACTTCGCCGCGAACCGGGAACCCCGCCCGTCCCGATGCTCAGCCAGTCGACGTTCAAGATCACGCGTCACCCCAATATACAACACACCCCCAGCGCGATTGGTCAGAATGTAGACACAAGGCCGAAACAAGCGTCCACCTCAATAGCTGCCACAAAACACAACCATATATTGCATATGCATTTTCACAACCACCGGTGAAATGCGGTCCGTCCTCATCCTGACGAAAGTCAGGACCTCCCCCACAAACACCATTCTCACATTTCACCACCCGCTCCCCCAAGCGATTCCCCACATAGATTCAAACCCCTGCCTCAACCACAAACTTCGCACTTACACAGTATACGGATTTTACAATCGCAACGATTTGTTGTTATATAAGTGTCACAAATCTATTTTCGCGTTCCATTTGCCCAAGGAAATTCTGTTCAATATGCGTCATATTCTGAAATCCACCTTCGCCCTCACATCCGTCCTGGCCCTTGCTGCAACAGCCTCGGCCAGTGGTATTCAGGGTGGCGATGCATTCCGACTTCAGATGGCCGGTCAGTCTTCCTGGGAAGTATCCTGCGTGCTCGCACAAGGTGATGGCGACCGCGTCTCCTCACACCAGCGTGGCCGAAATGAACAGGATCGCGGCCGTGTCATGGCCGATGATATCCTCAATGCTCAGTGCAGCTATGCGGTGCCGCAATCCGGCATGTTGCAGGTCTCACTGGATCTCAGCGGCACCGGCTTTGACTGCCCGTTCACCCGCGTTGAAGACGGTGTCTGCGGCGCCCATTTCGCAGCCGGCCAGGAAGGCAGCTTCTCAATCCGTCGCCTGCCCGATGCAGGCGCAACGCTGACCAACTAATTGGTCACCACATATTGCAAACAGCCCGGCAGCCACGGCTCGACCGGGCTTTTTTGTGCCTGATCCCGCGAGGCGCCGGCGATAAGCAAACCGGCCATGCGCCCCTGCCCCTTGACCGCAGACCGCCAAGCAAGGCACATGCGCGGCGTCGATAGCACGTGCCTGGAGCCGATCCATGATCCCTCGTTATACCCGACCGCAAATGGCCGCCATCTGGTCTGACCAGAACAAGTATCAGATCTGGTATCTGATCGAGGCCCACGCCACCGAAAAGCTGGCCGAGCTGGGCGTTGTCCCGCAATCGGCCGTCGAGGCAGTCTGGAAAGCGAAAGACGTCACTTTCAGCGTCGAGCGGATCAATGAGATTGAGGCCGAGGTCAAACACGACGTCATCGCCTTCCTCACCCATCTGGGCGAACATGTGGGCGAGCAAAGCCGCTTCGTTCACCAGGGCCTGACCTCCTCAGACGTGCTCGATACCTGCCTCGCCGTACAGATGCGCGATGCGGCTGACCTCCTGCTCGTAGACATGGACCGCGTTCTGGCCGCGCTGAAGAAGCGCGCCATGGAGCACAAGCACACGGTTTGTATTGGTCGTTCCCACGGCATCCATGCCGAGCCGACGACGATGGGTTTGAAATTTGCCCGCTTCTACGCAGAGTTTGACCGCAACCGCGCCCGCCTCGTCGCCGCCCGCGATGAGATCGCCACCTGCGCCATCTCCGGTGCGATCGGCACGTTTGCCAATATTGACCCACGCGTCGAAGAACATGTCGCCGAAAAGATGGGCCTCTCCGTTGAGCCTATCTCCAGCCAGGTTATCCCGCGCGACCGCCACGCCAATTTCTTCGCCGTGCTGGGCCTGATCGCTTCCTCGATGGAAAACATCGCGGTGGAAGTGCGCCACCTTCAGCGCTCTGAAGTGCGCGAGGCGCAAGAATATTTCTCGAAGAACCAGAAGGGTTCTTCCGCCATGCCGCACAAGCGCAATCCAATCCTGACGGAAAACCTCACCGGCCAGGCCCGGCTTGTTCGCATGGCTGTGGTGCCCGCCATGGAAAACGTCGCGCTGTGGCATGAGCGCGATATTTCGCACTCCTCGGTGGAGCGCGGCATTGGCCCGGACTCAACGGCCCATCTCGACTTCGCCCTCAACCGTACAGCGGGCATGATTGAAGGCCTGATCGTTCACGCTGATCGCTGTCAGGAAAATCTCGACGCCCAGGGCGGCATCCACAATTCCCAACGCCTGCTGCTCGCCCTCACCCAGGCCGGAGCCAGCCGCGAGGTCAGCTATCGTCTGGTGCAGCGCAATGCGATGAAAACCTGGGATGAAGGCGGCCAGCTGGTCGATCATCTCAAGGCCGATGAAGAAGTCTGCAAGCATCTCTCCAACGAACAAATCGAGAGCTGCTTCGACGAGGCTTATCATCTCAAGCATGTCGACACGATCTTCGCCCGGGTATTTGGCGAATAGGAGCACACTGAATGGCCAAGACCCACGAAGAAATCACGCCAAAACTGGCAGCCTTCATCGAGAGGCAAAAGATGTTCTTCGTGGCCTCGGCCCCGCTCAGCAGCGATGGGCATGTGAATATGTCGCCGAAGGGCTATGACAGCTTTCGCATTCTGGGCCCCAATAAGGTTGCCTATCTCGATCTCGGCGGCTCCGGCATCGAAACCATCTCCCATTTGCGCGAGAATGGCCGCATCACCTTCATGTTCTGCGCCTTTGAAGGCGCACCCAACATTGTCCGTCTCTACGGCAAAGGTGTAGCGACCTGCTTCGACGACCCCGGCTTTGAAGAGCTCGCCGCCCTGTTTGACCATATGCCGGGCATTCGCTCAGTGATCGTTGTTGAGCTGGACCGCATTCAGGACTCTTGCGGGTTTTCCATCCCATTTTACGAATACACCGGCGAGCGCGACCAATTATTGCGAGCCCATGCCCATTTGCCCGAAGATCAATGGCGCGAGCGCCGCTATGGCCGTAATGAGCGATCCGTCGACGGCCTACCCGGCCTGGTGCGCCCTGAAAGCAATTAAATGACCGATGATGAAACGCAAATCCGCGCTGTGATTACCGAATGTTATGCGATGATTTCCGGTCCTGCTGGCCCGCGCGACTGGTCACGTCAGCATGCGATCTTCCACCCCGACTGCATCCAGATGCGCACCAGTCTCGATGCCGACGGCAAGTCGCAAGTTCTGAGAATGGGATTGGACGAATATTCTGAGAATGCCAGCAAAATATTGATGGATATGGACTTTCACGAACTAGAGCTGGACTGCCGTGTCGACGTGTTTGGCAATATGGCTCAGGCGTGGAGCCTTTATGAGGCCAAGCATCACCCCGACGATGCGGTGCCAGAGCGTCGCGGCATCAATTCCTTCCAGTTTTTCAAGGACGCAGACGGGCGTTGGCTGATCATGTCGATGATCTGGGACAATGAGCGCGACGGCCTGTCTCTGCCACTCGCATGACACGACGGTGACTGTCGCAGTGCTGGTGTTTTGCTGCGCACGCACTATCTTGACGACACCAACCTTTATCTGGAGTTCCCGCCGTGCGCACAGCTTTAATCGTCTTGGCCCTTGTCGGCGTCTTCCTTGGACCGAATTTTTTTCGTGAAGCCTGGGCCCCTACAGCCGTAGCGGAGCAGGTCGAAGAGCGCCCGCGCCTCGTGGCAGCGCTGTTTCGCTCCTCCTGGTGCAGCTCCTGCCGCATTATCGAGCCGCGTATCAATGATGTGCGTGGAAACTACCGCGACGCACCGGTCGAGTTTGTCCGATTCGACTTCACCCTCGGCCAGCGCAACTCCCTGCGCGAAAAAGCCATCGAGGCCGGCATCCCCGACACCTATGACCGCTTCATGGGCCGCACCGGCTTTATGGTCCTGATGGACCGCGATACCGAAACCATCTTCGAAATCGTCACCGTCCAATACGACCGCGAACACATCGCCGAAGCGCTGGACAGGTGGATTTCTGTAACAACCATGCCGGACGAAGCCTAGCTCGCCGAAACAAAAGGCCGATCCATATGGACCGGCCCTTGTTTATTCACTCGAACTCAAAAGCCGAAATCAGCCCTCAGTCATCACCTGCTCACGTGCGGTGACCAGCAGATCGTCCATTTCCTTGCGCAGGAGATGGTCAGACAGCTCGATTTTCTTGTCGTCGAGATCGCCGCGGACCTTGCGGAACACGTCGTCATCGCCGGCTTCTTCAAAATCAGCAATCACGACGGTCTTGGCGTAGGCTTCGGCATCATCGCCCTCAATACCCATCAGGCCGGCAGCCCACAGGCCGAGCAGCTTGTTGCGGCGCGCCATGGCCTTGAACTCGATTTCCTGATCGTGTGCGTATTTGCCCTCAAGGCCTTTTTCGCGATCGTCCATGCCTGACATGAGGCTCTCCATAAATAGCGTTAATCTACCTGCTTCGTTATCCCGCCACACCGGTTAAATCAATGACCTAGCCGCAGGCCTGTTGCCGCACCGCAGCAAGGCATTGCGGTTCTTGTGCAGTGGCGATAGTTTCCGGCCTCGACGCGCGGCCCGGACCTGATTCCTGGCCGCGTCGCGCTTTTTTGGTCTGCACCTGAGACAGACCCACCACGGAGCGTCGCTGATGTCACGTCGCAAAATGATCTATGAAGGCAAGGCCAAGATTCTCTATGAGGGTCCGGAAGCCGGTACAATCGTTCAGTATTTCAAGGACGATGCCACCGCCTTCAATAATGAGAAACACGCCACCCTCGAGGGCAAGGGCGTGCTCAATAATCGCATCAGCGAATTTGTCATGCTGGGCATTGGCCGCATCGGCATTCCGACGCACTTCCTCAAGCGCCTCAATATGCGCGAGCAATTGGTCCGCAAATGCGAGATCATTCCGCTGGAAGTGATCTGCCGCAATGTCGCCGCTGGCTCGATGAGCAAACGTCTCGGCATTGAGGAAGGCACACCGCTCTCCCGCCCGGTCGTTGAGTTCTGTCTCAAGAATGACGATCTCGGTGATCCACTGATCGCCGAAGAACACATCACGGCGTTTAACTGGGCCACACCGCTGGAAATCGACGAGATGATCTCGATGACCCTGCGCATCAATGATTATCTGTGCGGCATGTTTGCCGGCGTCGGTATCCGCCTGGTCGATTTCAAGGTCGAGTATGGCCGCCATTTCGACGGTGAAAACGAGCGCACCATCCTGGCTGACGAGATCAGCCCGGACAGTTGCCGTCTCTGGGATCTGGAAACCGACGAGAAGCTGGACAAGGACCGCTTCCGCCGTGATCTGGGCAATGTCACCGAAGCCTATGCCGACGTCGCCCGCCGTCTCGGTATCATGAAAGAATCACCCACAGCCATTCCTGCCAATGATGAGGCCACATCGTGAAAGCTCGCATCCACGTCTATCTCAAGCCCGGTGTTTTGGACCCCCAGGGAGCCGCCGTTGCCGGTGCCCTGCACAATATGGGCTATAACGAAGTTGAAGCTGCCCGCCAGGGCAAGCTGATCGAACTCGACCTGACCGGCGACAATGCCGAAGCCGCCAAGGCCCGCGTCGACGAAATGTGCGCCAAGCTGCTGTCCAACCCGGTCATCGAGAGTTATTCGATTGAGATGAGCTAAGCGCTACAGCTCACTCATCCAGAAGCATGTCACGGAGCCGTTCAAAGAACGGCTCCCTTTCGTTCTGGGAAGCTTCACCCAGCACCAACTGATCACCCAGCTGAAAATAATACACGGCGTGCGCACGAAACCTTGCCTCCGCCTCGCTGTGTCCCAGTGCTACAAATTGCGTCGCGACCGCCGCCAGACGGCCCGCGTCCAATACCGCAACAGCTTCCGCAGCGCGGATGTCCGTCCGCGCCCAGGTGCGCATGGCGACGTCGTGACGGCTATCTTTGTGGGTAATGTGACGAAACACATCTTCCAGCGTTTCTTCCGGCGATGTTTGGGCGGTCTCGATCCGCTTGATGGCTTGCGACTGCACACTCACCCAGCGATCCACCAGCCCGTCCAGGAGGGCGCGTCGATCCTTAAAATGCCAGTAGAAACTGCCCTTTGTCACGCCCAGGCGCTTGGCAAGGGGCTCCACTTTCACGGCCTCAATACCCTTTTCGTACAGGGCGTCTAGCCCCGCATCGAGCCAGGCAGCAGCGTCCAGTTTCGGCTTGTTTTTATTGGGCGATCGCATCTCCATACGGTAGCGTATTGACACGTCAATTATTCTGCGTCAATCTTCCATACGCTATCGTATGGAGATGAATTATGACCGCTGACGTGTTTCCCTGGGACCAGTTTGGACTGGCTGTCATTGCCGGCTGCCTGATCGTATTTGTGCTCGCCGCCCTAAAGCGACAATGGACGATCTGGGCCATGCTCGCCGGCCTCGCCAACTTGCCGTTCGCTTTTATGAATGCCGCGGCCCCCTTCCGCGGCGCGCTGGATCCGGAATATGTCGGCTATGGCATGGGCATGGTCCGCGCCGCGCCCGGTGCGGAAGTGGCCGCCTTTGCCGGCTTTATGCTGGTCGGCGGTTTGGCCAGCGCCTTGATCGCCGTGCTCAACCAGCCGGGAGCCCGTAATTATCTCATCGTCGGCTTCAACAGTGTTGTCCTGTTGATCACCACACCCAGCCTGCTGGATTCAGCGGCGAACGGCTTCCGGGGCGTGCGTGTGGAGTTCGGGGAATATCTTCAATTTGCAGGCTTTTCCGCCTTCGCCTTCGAGTTCGCCCTGATCACCCTGCCCGTCATCTATTCGCTGATGTGGGCCTGGGGCCGTGCCAGTAAATCGTAAGCAACTGCACACTAGCAAAATAAGGCGGGCCAGCGGGCTCGCCTTCCATCCACAAGCAGGATAAGACGCGCGTAGCTTCACACAGTCCGGATTCGCGCGTCATGAAATCTGCCGTAATCGTCTTCCCAGGATCCAATTGCGATCGCGATGCCCACGATGCGCTCAAGCGCGTCACCGGCCAGGCTCCGGCCATGGTCTGGCATCAGGATACCACTTTGCCCGAGGGACTTGATTTCATCATGATCCCCGGCGGTTTCTCCTACGGAGATTATCTGCGCTGCGGCGCGATGGCGTCGCGTTCGGCGATTATGCCGGCGGTCATCGCCCACGCCGCCACCGGCGCCCCGATACTGGGCGTTTGCAACGGTTTCCAAATCCTCGCCGAGAGCGGCTTGCTGCCCGGCGCGCTGATGCGCAATGCCGGCCTCAATTTTGTTTGCGAAAAAGCGCCGTTGACCGTCGCCAATTCCAATACCCGCTTCACCAAGGGTTATGCCGGTCGCAGCGATCTGACCATCCCGATTGCCCACCATGATGGCAATTACAATGCCGACGAAGAGACACTCGAACGCATTGAGGGCGAAGGCCAGATCATCTTCCGCTATGGCCGCAACCCGAATGGCTCCGTCCACGACATTGCCGGCGTGATGAATGAAAACGGCAATATCATGGGCATGATGCCCCACCCCGAACGTGCCGTAGATGTAAACCACGGCGGCACGGATGGACTGGCATTGTTTGAATCACTTCTTGGATCAGCTTAAACATGACCCAATACGCTGAAGGCATCACTGCCGAAATCGTCAAAGAACACGGCCTTTCCGATGAGGAATATGCCATCATTCTCGATCGTATGGGCCGTGCGCCGAATATGAACGAGTTGGGCATTTTCTCGGTCATGTGGTCCGAGCATTGTTCCTACAAATCCTCGCGCCTGCATCTGGGCAAATTCCCGACCAAGGGTGACAAGGTCATCCAGGGGCCCGGCGAGAATGCCGGCGTGATTGATATTGGCGATGGCCAGGCCTGTGTGTTCAAGATGGAGAGCCACAACCACCCGTCCTATATCGAGCCCTATCAGGGTGCGGCAACGGGCGTTGGCGGCATTCTGCGGGACGTCTTCACCATGGGCGCGCGGCCAATCGCGGCGCTCAATGCTTTGCGCTTTGGTGCCCATGACCATCCCAAGACCCGCCAGCTTGTTTCCGGTGTTGTCGCCGGCATTGGCGGTTACGGCAATTGCGTCGGCGTGCCGACTGTGGGCGGCGAAACCAATTTCCATGAAGGATATGACGGCAATATCCTCGTCAACGCCATGGCCGTTGGCCTGGCGGATGCCGACAAGATTTTCTACGCCCGCGGCGCGGAAGCCGGTCAGCCGATCGTCTATGTTGGCTCCAAGACCGGCCGCGACGGCATTCACGGGGCCACCATGGCCTCGGCCGAGTTTGATGATGAGAGCGAAGAAAAGCGCCCCACCGTCCAGGTTGGCGACCCCTTCGTTGAGAAGAAACTAATCGAAGCCTGCCTGGAACTGATGTCGACCGACGCGATTGCCGCCATCCAGGACATGGGCGCCGCCGGCCTCACCTCATCCGCTATCGAGATGGCCGATAAGGGTGGCATCGGCATCGAGCTGAATATGGACACGGTTCCGCAGCGCGAAACCAATATGACCACCTATGAAATGATGCTCTCGGAAAGCCAGGAGCGCATGTTGGTGATCATGAAGCCAGGTCGCGAAGACGTGGCCATGCGCATCTTCCAGAAGTGGGAACTCGACGTCGCCGTGATCGGCCAGACAACCGACACGGGCCGCATGGTGCTCAATCATCATGGCGAAGTCGTCTGCGACATGCCGATCGCCCCGCTGGCCGACGATGCGCCCAAATATGACCGCCCGCATTTCGCACCGGAAGCGCGCGCCCAGATCAGCGCCAAGGACGTCGCAAAGCCAGCGCATATGGGCAATGTATTGCTCACCCTGATGACCAGCCCCAACATGGCCTCCAAGGCCTGGATCTGGAACCAGTATGATCGCCACGTTATGGCCGACACCGCCGCCAGCTCGGAAGACCCCTCCGATGCGGCTGTTGTCCGTGTTCACGGCACCGACAAAGCGCTCGCCATCACCACCGATTGCACACCGCGCTACTGCTTTGCCGACCCGTTTGAAGGCGGCAAGCAGACCGTCGCCGAAGCCTGGCGCAATCTGACCGCCACCGGCGCGGACCCGATCGCCATCACCGATTGCCTCAATTTCGGCAATCCGGAACGTCCCGAAATCATGGGCCAGTTTGTTGGGTGTGTTGAAGGCATGGCGGAAGCCTGCCGCGCGCTCGACTTCCCTGTCGTATCAGGCAATGTCAGCCTGTATAACGAAACCAATGGCGTCGCCATTCCGCCAACACCCGCCGTTGGCGCTGTCGGTCTGATCCCCAATATCAACCAGCGCGCCGGCTTTGGCGGCATGAAGGCGGGCCAGATCCTGCTGGCTGTCGGTGATACCAAGGGTGTCATGGGCGCCTCGCTATATCTGCGCGTCATCGAAGAGCGCGAAGACGGCGGCTCACCGCCCGTCGATCTCGCCGTCGAGAAGGCCAATGGCGATTTCGTCCGCGGCCAGATCCGCTCCGGTCGCGTGGTGGCCTGTCACGACATCTCAGACGGTGGCCTCGCCTGTGCCGCCGCCGATATGGCGCTCGCCTCCGGCATCGGCATCAAACTCGCCCACGAAGGCGATTTGCCCATGCACGGCTTCCTGTTTGGCGAAGACCAGGCTCGCTACCTCATCGCCGCCGACAAGAACGACGCCGTCGCCATGCTGCAAGACGCCAAGGCAGACGACATTCCGCTGATGGTCGTCGGCCTCGCTGGCGGAGACGCCATCTCCGTCAACGGCGCCCACAATCTAGACCTCGTCAAACTCCGCGAAGCCTGGGAAGGCTGGTTGCCGGATCTGATGAATAAGGTCGCGGCCGAGTAAACGGTCAAACCGACGCAATAAAAAAGCCCCGGCCGATTGGTCGGGGCTTTTTTTTGTGTCTGCAATCGCGAGAAAACTACCGCCCGCCAGCATCCCCAATTTCGTCCAGCCGCTCATCCGCTTCACGCGCGAAATCGATAATCGTGCGGGTGGCGTCGGCAAAGAAATCCAGCGTCATGTTTTCATAGATGTCACTGGGCTGGTGATAGTGCGGGTGGAAGTCGACACCCAAATAGATCACCGGGATACCAACTTCGTGGAACGCACCCTGGTCTGACAGGGGTGTCCAGTCTGCGCCGGGCTCGTCACTGGGCTCGTCAAAGCCGGTTGGCAGATTGACGAGGGCTCGGGTCTGCACCTCTTCCACCATCGGCATCAGGAAGGGGTAGTGATACGTGCCAACCACCCACAAAATCCGGTCTTCAGACATGGCAATCATGTCCAGATTCAAATTGAACGTGATATCGTCGGAGTCAATCGGAGGATTGGCGACAAAGGCGCGTGCGCCTTGCAGGCCACGTTCCTCGGCATCAAACGCCACCACAACCACATCATGCTCGGGCGGATTGGCGATAAAGTCTGTTGCTGTCGCCAGCATTGCCGCGACACCGGAGGCATTATCGTCGGCCCCATTCCAGATCTCACCATTGCGCATGCCGAGATGATCATAATGCGCGGTCAGCACCATGGTGCGATCGCTGTCGCCTGTGCCTTCGATACGGCCGACAACATTGGTGCCGTTATAGGTCGCCGATGGATCGCGGCGGCCATTATATTCAAAGTCATGCTCATAGCTATCGCCGATCATCTCGATACCGATCGCCTCAAACCGTGAGATGATATAGGCCCGCGCCCGTTCGCTGCCAGCCGTTCCAGTGCCCCGGCCTTCCATATCGTCGGCGGCCAGAATGCGCAGATCGGTTAAGAGCTGGGCTTCATCAAACGTGATTTGCGGCGCTGCGACGGTTGCCGTGGTGGTTGTAGATGTTGGCGAGGAAGAAGATGTTGTGGCATCGCAAGCGGTGACCAGAAGCGCTGCAGAAATGGCAAGTGAAGAAACGAGACGCATGAAAAACCCCAAAATTGTTCAGCGCACACAATGACACATCGCGCCGACCACGCACACTGAACATTCTGTAGGGTCGCAGCCGCTCTAGAACCAGCGACTGGGCTGTGAGCGTGGCTCGCCCTCATGA
>Ga0315338_1001968_pt1 | contig 22557 bp, 17 predicted proteins | sample ASW8metaG_FD_204518 | JGI IMG/M metagenome (GOLD analysis project Ga0315338, IMG submission 204518) | Ammonia-oxidizing marine archaeal communities from Monterey Bay, California, United States - ASW #8 | ecosystem: Environmental > Aquatic > Marine > Coastal | place: USA: California | collected... | reverse complement strand
GGCCTCAAGATCGCCCTGACCTGCCTGAACTACGGGCGGTGCACGCTCTCGGCCGGCATGGTCGGCGCCGGCGTGTCCGCCTACAAGCAGGCCCTCAAGTGGTCGCAGCTTCGTCATCAATTTGATCGGCCCATCGGCGAGTTTGATCTGGTTCGCGACCATCTGGCCCAGATGGCCACCATGTGCTACGCCATGGATGCCATGCTCTACATGACGACCGGCATCGTCGACCGAAGCGACGAGGACATCATGGTCGAGACCGCCATCTGCAAGATCTTCTGCTCAGAGATGGGCTATCGCACGTGCGATAGCGCCCTTCAGGTCATGGGCGGTGAGGGGTACATGACCGAAGCCGTCGTCGAGCGGCTCTGGCGAGACTCCCGTATCAACCGCATTGTCGAGGGCGCCAATGAGGTCATGCACTCCTTCGTGTTCGCCTATGGCTCCAAGCAACTTGGCGAGTACATGCTGGGCGTCAAAGCAAACCCCTTGAAACACCTGGCCGCCGCCATGAAGATCGGCACCCAACTCTTCCTCGGCGTGCGGCCACCTGCCCCCAAGATCTCCAAGTTGCACCCGTCCCTGCGGCACCACGCGGATGAACTGGAGGCCCTCACTCGGGAATTCAGCCACCAGGTCAAGTTGGCGTTCAAAAATCATGCCGAGAAACTGGTCACGGCCCAGATGATGCAGCGTCGGCTCAGCTGGTGCGCTGTGTGGCTTTACGCGACAACCTCGGTTCTCTCAAAGATTGACCGCGATATCCGGAAGGGCCTCGACGGCGTCTCTCTTGAACACGATCTGGCCATCGTTGATCATTGTGTGGCCATGGCCGGACATGAGATCCGAAGTGAAATCCGCGCCCTGCGAGACAACATCGATGAAACGATGCAACGCTGCGCAGACGCAGCCTGGAGCGAGTTGCCATCCATGCCGCACGGCGACTATCACATCCCGGAAATGACGCCGGTGATAGATGCGCGTGGCAAGGGACGACCAGTGGACACCGAGAACATCGATCAATTTGCAACCGGATCGCTGGCGGCGGAGTTCGAGCAGGTATTCGGAGAAGGAAACTGAACCTGTTGTGTTCAGGAGGAGGGCGTACCGTGCATACATTCGGCCAGATGATTGAGCGAGGCCACGAGCGACTGTGTTTCCACCATGACACGAAGACTGGCATGCGCGCCATCATTGCAATTCACTCGACCGCCCGTGGCCCAGCGCTCGGCGGTACGCGCCGCTGGCACTACGCCACCGAGGAGGAGGCAATTTTCGATGTGCTTCGACTCTCCGAGGGCATGTCGTACAAGGCGGCGTGCGCCGGACTGCCGATGGGCGGTGCCAAGAGCATCATTCTGCTTCCCGAACACGGCCAGCTCGCCACCGAGGCCGAAGCACGCGCGATGGGGCGATTCGTAGACAGCTTCTCAGGCGATTACATCGCCGCCGAAGATGTTGGCCTCGATCCCCAGTACATCGACTGGATGGCGATGGAGACCTGCCACTGCATGGGTGGTGAGACCACCTTGACCGGTGGCAATCCGTCGCCCTTCACCGCTCGCGGCACATTCAACGCCATGAAGGCGTGCCTGCAGCACCTCGGCAGCGCACCCGACTTTTCCAGTCTGCAGATCGCTGTACAGGGCCTCGGCCACGTCGGTATGGACCTATGCCGCATTCTGCACACGGCGGGCGCCACCCTGGTTGTCGCTGACATCAATGCGCGTCGTGTTGAAGAAGCCGTAGAGGCATTCGATCCGAAGGTCGTCGATGTCAACGACATCCTCCATACGGACTGTGACATTCTCACCCCCTGCGCACTCGGCGCTGCCATCGGGCCCGATGAAGTACGTCGCATCAGGGCCACGATTGTCTGTGGCGCCGCCAACAATATCCTTGTGGACCCTCTCCGAGAGGGCATCTCGCTGCGTCAAAAGGGCATACTCTATGCACCTGACTTCGTCGCCAATGCCGGCGGACTGATCTGGTTGGCCGGGCTGCATCTTGGATATAGCCGCGAAGAGTTGGGCCGTCGCAACGACGCCATCGAGGAGACCATGTTGGAGATTCTGGAAATGGCCGACTCGCATCACTCAACCCATCACGCCGCCATCGCGGTAGCGGAGTCCCGATTCGCCAAGGTCCCCGCCAGCGACAAGGAGCCCACGCATGCCGGTTGACTGCGCATTCGAGATTGCCATTGAACGCGTATCGATTCTCGACGAGCACGGTGTGTTCGACGAATCACTGGGAGAGGGGCTGATTCCGGACACCGATGTTGTGATGTTGTATCGGCACATGAGCATGTGCCGACACTTTGATGAGATCGCCTTCAAGTTGCAGCGATCTGGACGCATGGGCACCTACCCGGAGAACCGCGGGCAGGAGGCCACGTCAGTCGGAGCTGCTTATGCGCTCGAAGACAAGGACTGGATGGTCACGTGCTACCGCGAGAATGCGGGCCTGTTCCTGCGAGGGGTCGATCCCGAAAAGATCCTCCTGCACTGGATGGGCGATGAGCGTGGCAACAACATTCCCGTTCGGGCCACGCCGCTGGCCATCGCGATCGGTACGCAGTTGCTGCACGCTGCCGGCCTGGCATGGGCATCGAAGTACCGAGGCGAAGACGGCATCGCCTGCACCTTCTTTGGAGACGGCGCCACCAGTGAGGGTGACTTTCATGAGGCGATGAACTTCGCCGCAAATCTCGACCTTCCGATCGTCTTCGTGTGCCAGAACAACTCGTGGGCCATCTCCACGCCGGCCTCAGTCAACTGTTCGGCCCCCACGCTCGCCCAGCGCGGTCTGGCGTATGGCATGCATTGTGTGCAGGTTGATGGCAATGACCTGTTTGCCATGGTCAAGGTCATCCGCGAGGCGGCCCACCGTGCCCGAACCGAGCACCGGCCCACGTTCATTGAAGCAGTGACCTACCGCCTCGGTGATCACACCACAGCAGATGACGCCCGCCGGTACCGAGATCAGGACATCGTGGACGAATGGGCTGGTCGCGATCCCATGATCCGGCTGCGGAAGTGGCTCGAGCAGCGGGATCTCTGGGATGAGACTCAGGAACAGGCCCAGCGCGTCGAGAGTGAGTCCTTCGTCAAGGGGGTCGTCGAACGGGCCGAGGGCATTGAACCGCCGACATCAGACGACATATTCACGTGGATGTACTCAGACATACCGCCGACTCTGGACATGCAGCGCCGAACGCTTCGCACAAGCAGCCTCGGGCAGGGCTACGACGGCGCAGGATCCTGAGCAAAGGAAGACGAATCTCCCCATGGCGAACCTCACACTCGTACAGGCCATCAACCTTGCCCTGATCCAGGAAATGGAGAAGGATGACCGCGTCCTGTTGATGGGCGAAGACATTGGCGTCAACGGCGGCGTGTTCCGTGTGACCGAAGGGCTGCACGAACGGTTTGGTGCTGCTCGCGTCGTTGATACGCCGCTGGCCGAGTCCGGCATCATCGGTACTGCCATCGGACTGGCAATGGGTGGCCTGCGGCCCATTCCCGAAATCCAGTTCGAGGGCTTCCTCGGGCCCGCCTATGACCAGATCTGCACGCAAGCAGCGCGAATGCGATCGCGAACCCGCGCCGGACTCACCGTGCCACTGACCATCCGCGTACCAATTGGCGGCGGCATTCATGCCCCCGAGTTGCACAGTGACAGTCCCGAAGCAATCTTCACCCACAATGCGGGCATGAAGGTCGTCATGCCGTCCTCTCCATACGACGCCAAGGGCCTGCTCATCAGCGCGATCAGAGATCCAGACCCGGTGATCTTCTTCGAGCCCAAGCGCATCTACCGAGCATTCCGAGAGGAAGTCCCTGAAGAGGAGTACACCGTACCGATCGGTCAGGCGCGGATCGTCCGCGAAGGTGGCGAAATGACCATGGTGTCATGGGGCGCCACAGTGGTGCAGTGCATGAACGCGATCGAGCAATCGGGCCGCGACATCGAACTCATCGATCTTCGCACCATCAACCCGCTCGACATGGAGACAGTTGCGATATCGGTCCAAAAGACCGGCCGAGCCATCATTGCCCATGAGGCACCAATGACCTGCGGTATCGGCGCCGAACTTTCGGCCCGCATCATGGAACAGTGCTTCCTGCACCTCGAAGCGCCGGTGCAGCGGGTCACTGGATTCGACACAATCATGCCCTATTACAAACTCGAACTCGAGTACCTGCCAAATGCCGAGCGCATTGGCAAGGCCATCGCCGAAACTGCGGCCTACTGAAGCCAAGAGAACACCATCCCATGGTCATGAAGCAACCAGACGATCGATCGCACTTCCTGCTGCCGGACCTCGGCGAGGGCGTGACGGAGGCCGAACTCATCAGTTGGAAGGTGAGCCCGGGAGACACGGTCGAGGAGCATCAGACACTCGCCGAGATGGAGACCGACAAGGCGCTCGTCGAAGTACCCAGCCCCTGGTCCGGGACCATCAAGGAGCTCAATGGCAACGTCGGCGACATCATTCTGGTCGGGGACGCACTGGTGACCTACGACATCGACTCGCCTGCCGCGCTGAATCGGCCCGCCGCAGTTGCTGCGCCCGTTGCATCAGCCGAGCGCGCCGATGCGGGCACGGTCGTCGGAAATGTCAGTGAATCGCTCGCAATGCCCGCCAGTTTCAAGCGTGTACCTGACGCCCCCGCGGCCGACACGACAGACCGCCGCTCGCTCGCAACGCCCGCGGTTCGGCGCATCGCGCGTAATCTGAATATCAATATCGACGTGGTCTGCGGAACCGGGCGCGGAGGCCGCGTCACGGCCTCCGACATCCAGTCTCATGCGGTGACCCCGGCAGAGGCTGCCATCACCCCGACCCCACGACCTGCCCAGGATGACATCGCGATTGCCACCCGCGTCGCACAGCCGATCGAAGGCGTGGCCGAGCGGATCCCCTTCCGCGGCGTCCGCCGCAAGATCGCCGAGGCCCTGCAGCACTCCCTGAAAACCACCGCCCACTTCTCCGTGACCGAGGAAGCCGACATCACCGATCTGGAGCGACGACGAAAGGGCCTTGAGTCTCTGCTTGGCCGCCGCATCAGCCCGCTGCCATTCGTCTTGACCGCCGTATGTAAGGCGCTGCAAGCGCACCCACGCATGAACTGTACGGTGGACGACTTTGTCGAGGAAATCCAGATCCGCAGCGTGGTCAATCTGGGCTGCGCTGTGGACACCGACCATGGGCTCATGGTGCCCGTTGTCAAGGACGCAGATGGACTCGGACTGGTGCAACTGGCCGACCGCGTCGCAGCCTTGGCCGAGCAGTGCCGCAGCCGTACGATCGATCGTGAAAATCTCAGCGGTGGCACGTTCACAGTCTCCAGCGTGGGCAACTGCGGCGGCATGTTTACCACTCCGATCATCAACTACCCGGAGGTCGGCATTCTCGGCGTCGGCCGAGCACGCGAGCGCGTGCTCACCAAGAACGGCGCCTTCTACGCTGGCTGGGTGCTGCCCATGAGCCTCTCTTGCGACCATCGCGTCGTGGACGGCGCCGAGGCGACCCGATTCCTGACGACGATCAAGGAACTGCTGGAGGCGCCCGAGCACATTCTGCCAGCCGTGTAAAGACAGATACCGCCCCGGGGGTCACTGCCGAGCATCAACTCGGAGACGTGTTGCTCGGACGGGACTTGGCCGCTTCCAACACATACCAATCCCCCTCGGCATGCACCCTGAACACCGCTTCGCCCGGCTCGTGGTCGAGCACCAGCGTCCATGACTCTGTCGCCGCCCGCTCGAGAAGCGTGCGTTTGGACAACATGTTCTGGTACGGAAGCATGTCGTAGCCCATGCTGTAAGGCGCGCCGACATGATGGCGGGTTGGACACACATCACCAGGGAAGCACACGACGCCATCCGCTGTGTCGATCAGGACAGCCTGTTGCCCCCACGTGTGGCCCGGCATCGGCCATGAACGAACCCCCGGAAGAATCTCCTGTTCGCCGTCGAGTAGCGTCACGCAATCGGCCACCGGGTCGAGATGGGTCCGCAGGTAGGTGCCTGTCATGGTTGATCGGTTCGCAAGCGCATCCTCCCACTCACGCCCCTGCACATGCACCGACGCCTTCGCAAACACAGGAACTGCCTTCTCGCCATCAACTCTAGTCAGGCCACCGGCATGATCAAAGTGCAAGTGCGTCACAATGACGTCGTTGACGTCGGCCGGAGACACGCCTTGCTCGCCAAGGGCGTCAACGACCGTTCGGTTCTCAATGGCAAAGATCGATCGCGCCTTGCCGGACCACTTGTCTCCGCATCCAGTTTCCACCAAGGCCGTGCGGTCGCCGCACTGAAGAAACAGGCAGTTCGTCTGGAGTCCAATACGGTTGGAGTCGTCCGGTGGCGTCATACGCGACCAGATCGCGCGGGGCACCACCCCAAACATGCCGCCGCCATCAAGCCGAAGCATCCCGGCACGTAGCAGCCCCCACTCCCATTGAGATCGCTCAGACACTGACGGGTGTCTGAGCACGCACGAAACTGATGATGGTGTTCGCCACGCGGGCGCGCTGCGGCTCCGTCAGTTCGGAGTAGATTGGTATCGCAATGCTCTCCGCGGCCGCCTGCTCGGTGTACCGAAGATCGGCAGCGGGAAGGTCTCGGAAACACTCTTGCGCGTGCAGCGGAACGGGGTAATAGACGTCATGGCCGATCTTCTCATCCACCAGATGGGCGCGAAGATCATCTCGAACACTCGCAGGCACCCGAAGCACATACTGATTGTAAATGTGCCGCGCGGGCGAAGGTGGCCGCGCGGGTACGAGTACCGACAAGCCACCGTCCCGGAGTGAACACGTCGTATCAGCGGCGCCAGCATCCCGGAACATGCGATCGTAGTGATCCGCATTTGCTGATCGGGCATCCGACCATGCATCAAGATGTGGCAATTTGGCGTTCAGCACCGCCGCCTGCATCGCGTCGAGCCGGCTGTTGAGCCCGACCTCGCGGTGGTAGTACTTGGGGTCCATGCCATGATTGCGGAGCCGGCGGAGGTGCGTCGCAAGATCGTCGTCATTGGTCGTGATCATGCCGCCGTCGCCGAAACCGCCGAGGTTCTTGGAGGGGAAGAAACTGAAGCAGCCAGTGGTCCCGCGTGATCCGGTCGCCGCGCCGCTCGCGTCGCGCGATCCGACGGCCTGCGCTGCATCCTCGATGAGCGGAACGCCGAGTTGCTCGGCAACAGCCAGCATGCGGCACATGTCCGCCGACTGCCCGAACAGATGCACCGGCATGATCGCCTTGAGTGATGAACATGTGGCGGCGGCCGCCAGAACACCTTCAGGCGTGCAGTTGTAGGACACCGGATCGATGTCCACCCAGACCGGCCGAGCGCCGAGCCGCCAGATGGACCCAGCCGTCGCGAAGAAGGTGTACGAGGGGCAGATGACCTCGTCGCCTGCGCCAACCCCAAAAGCCATCAGCGAAAGCAGCAGCGCATCCGAGCCACTGGCGCAGCCGACGCCATGTTTCGCGCCGCAGTACTCGGCGAGCGATTGCTCGAACGCGTCCAGATGCGGTCCGCCAATAAACCATTGGCTGTCAGCCACCTCTCGCATGAGCGGCTCGACTTCGTCACGAATACTCGCGTACTGGGCCTTCAGGTCGAGCAGGGGAATCGGATCATGTGCCATGGGACAACCTCCACGTGAACCACGCATTCTAGCGGATTCAGCAGCAATCCGACCGGCCGCTCGATCGAGAACGAACCGTCGTCAACCGACGTCAGGGTTGTTGATCAGCCACTCCAGCAACTCCTCGAAGGTGTCGATGCCTGGAGGCCATGTGGTGGGATCGTTGGGGTCGAAATTATCTGGCAAGCCGCCGGAGTCGCTTCCGCCGCCGCCGCCACTGTCTGAGCCGCCACCACTGTTGTCGCCGCCTGGTCCATTGCTGCCACCACCGCCGCCGCTGCTGCCATCACCGGCCCCGTCCCCGGCGCTACCGCCTCCAGCGTCGCTGCCGCTGGATTCAGAGTCTTCTTCGGGCAGTGGTTGAAGAACGGGGGTCGCGTTGTCGACCTGGCCTGTCATGGCGACAGTCTTGTAGTTCATCACCGCTGCGGTTGACGAATCAATCGCCACGCTGCGATCCGCCAACTCCGCGACCTCCGACTCAATCGTGTGCTGCAGGTAGTCCGAGAGGTCACCAAGCAATTGGGTTGCATGCGCGGGATCGAGTAGATAGTCGACCAGTTCGGGTGTCGTATTCAACAGCGCTAACACACTGTCCAGAAGCGAGGGAACGTCCTGGTCGCTGGCAGCGCTCAAGTCACTCAAGAGCGAAGTGAGGTTGGTCAGTTCGGTGGAGCCGGGCTGAGCTGTGGGGGGCGACGTGGACCCCAGCGTTGCAACGCCACCATCTCCAAAAGTCACCTCAATAACGCCGGCAGTGCCATGGGTGATGATGGAGTTTGGATGGTCATGTTCCCGCAAATCTCGACCCCCAAAGGCCAAGTTGGAGGCATCGAGCAGGGTTGTTCCACTCATTTGCCATGCGCTGATGTTGTACTCATGCGTGTCCTTCAAAATGAGGTCTGCCCGATCGCCGTCCCCATTGAGATCTCCAAATCGCCATGGACGCCACCCTTCGCCGGGCACGATGATGGCGCCGTCTGCGCTGGAAATGGGATCCCAAGACACCAACTCTGATGGGTCACGCTCGGCATAGTCTGCGATGGACAGCACCCTGGCGTGCCGATCGCTCCATAGAATGCGATCGTTCTCGCCAACGATTCCGGGAGCAACCACCTGCGGACGCCACCGCGAGCCGCGGTTGCCATTGTCGGTTACCACGCTGTCGTCGCTAACAAAGCCAGCAACAAGCGGGTCGATGTCCCACACGGCCAGCAGCCCTGTGTGCGTATTCCACCACACAAGATCACGTTCTCGATCACCGTCCAGATCGGCCAGATTCCACGGCACCCAACCCACATCCGGTGGGTCCAGTTCAATGTTCTCAACCCGCGTGCCCCCGTCCATGATCCAGATCTGAAGCCGCTCAGGATGGGATTCGCCGTGGTTTCGACGCCACATGAAGTCGCTGTCGCCATCGGCGTCCATGTCGCCGACGAAGAGGTTCCAGCGTCGGTCTGGTAAATTCACAGGAGTTCCGTCCGTATCGGCCATAACCACTCGCCCCGTCACGTCACTTGCCGGCCGGTCGGCCTCTGCGAGATCTCGCCACAGTTTGGGAAGCAGGTCGCCGCCGAAGTCAAGATCGCCAACCGCCAGTTGTGGCGCCACGACGTATCCGCCACCTGGATTGAGAATCGTTGTGTCAGTAATAGTGCCGCGGCGGACCATGCGGTACTCAAACCCGGTTCCCGCGCCCTGTGGGGTCAGGATGGGATCCGACGCGTAGTCATCGCCTCCGGCATCGGGATTGCCGGGCGTGAACAAGACGTTGTCGATTGCGCCCGCAAGGAAGCCCCGGAACTCGGCACCTGATCCAAGTTCCGGCGCCGGAAAGATCGTGATACCGGGTGTCTCAACAAAGTCTGTGCCGCGGGCGACGGTGTCCAGTCGATCGATAACACCGTCGTCATTGACGTAGGCAATGCCCACATATGGATCGCCGGGATGGCCAAGCAGATTGGAGTTGAGCAGCGGCAATTCGGCGCCGGGCTCATAGCCGCTTCCGCCGTTGACGATGATGACCTTCCGGACTTCCCCCTCGGTGCCCCCGAGCGTGGTGTACACGAGGTCAAGTCCGGAGCCGCCGGTCCCGGTATCGTCGATGTCGAAGAACCCGATTCCGGTGTCGTGATACCCAGTGCCACCATCCAGCACCTCCACCTCGACCACGGGGCCGGACACTTCAATGGCAACGTTGAAGCCATCGCCTCCGGTGCCCCAATTGTCCACGGTGACCGCCGTATTGTCGGCCGACACGTCGTATTCGGTGCTGGTATTCAGGATGTCGACGGCCCCGATCGTCCCTTCGCCGTAGAAGACTTCTCCCTGAGCGTTCAAATCGGCGGGCGTCAGCGGTCGATCCAGGCCGTCGTGCATGTAAATGACCACAACTTCGCCGGTACTGAAGTTCCGATAGACCATGTCGGGCACGCCATCGGGCGTCGAATTCGCTGCGGAGTGGCCAAAGTCAGCCGCATATTCCATATGGGGGTTGCTCTTAGCCAGTGCCGGCCCTGCAGACACCGCGATTCCAGCACAGACGCCGAAACTCAGCCATGTGATCGTGTTGATGCTCATCGTTGGTGCCTTCATTTAGCGGTATTACGGGCGAATCCACACCTCGCTCAGAGTCGAAACCTCATTGTAGGGCTCAAGGAAGCCCTCGGGCCTCGGATACTGAACACTCCGAACATATCATCTATCCGGCATGAAGTCTTCAGTCACGATTCTAATTACTGGCGGTGCCGGGTTTATTGGATCTCGATACGCCCGCATGATCGCTGAGGATCACCCAGACTGGTCGATTCGCGTGCTTGACTTGCTGACCTATAGCGGCACCAAGGCCAACTTGGACGGGCTCGGGGGCCACGTAACGTTCATCGAGGGTGATATAGCCGATGCCACGGTCGTCGATGCGGCGATGAATGGATGTACTGTCGTCGTCAATTTCGCAGCCGAGACCCATGTCGATCGCAGCCTGATCAACAGCCAGCCCTTTCTCCATACCAACGTCAGGGGTGTGCAGGTGTTGCTGGATGCCGCCATACGGTGGGAAGTCGATCGCTTTCTGCAGGTCTCCACTGACGAGGTGTATGGCAGTCTGCCGGTTGAGGCGACTCGCTCGGTCGAGTCGGATCCGCTCGGCCCTCGCAGCCCCTACGCCAGCTCCAAGGCGGTAGCAGAACAATTGGTACTCGACGCACATGACAGCCACGGTCTCCACACACTCATCACCAGAGGCTCAAACACGTACGGACCCCGGCAATACCCGGAGAAGATCATTCCGCTGTTCATCACCAACCTCCTCGAAGGTCGCACCTTGCCCGTCTACGGGGACGGATCTGCCGTCCGGGACTACCTCCATGTCGATGACCACTGTCTCGGAATCAACCGGATCCTTGAATGCGGCCAACCTGGAAGCGTGTTCAACCTTGGCGCGGGGCTTGAAATGTCCGCGGCCCGCGTTGCGAAAACCATCTGTGACATCCTGGGTCGTGCTGACTCGGTGATTGAGTACGTACGGGACCGACCCAACCACGACATGCGCTACAGTGTGGACTCGAACGCCGCAAGATCTCTGGGGTGGAAGCGAACCAGAACATTCGACGAGGGGCTCCAGCGAACTGTGCAGTGGTACGTTGAGAACAGTTCTTGGTGGAAGCAGATTCGCCAAAGCAAGGACTTCAAGGCATGGGAGTTGGCCTGGTACGCGAAGTCCGGGCAGTCAGGACTGAACGGCTGAACTCCTGCCGGTCCACCACCATGAGTCACCCAGAAGCAGCGAGTTCAAGTATTCGCCGTAGGAACTCCCGGCCTCACGCTCAACACAAGCGGCCAGCGCCGCATCGTCGATCCACTCCTGCCGCCATACGATCTCCTCGATGCAGGCGACCTTGAAGCCCTGACGCGACTCGATCGTCTCCACGAACAACGAGGCCTGCAGCAGCGACTCATGCGTGCCCGTATCCAGCCACGCATCACCACGGCCAAAGCGCTCGACGTGGAGACGCCCCTGCTCGCGGTAGGCCTCGTTCAAAGCCGTAATCTCAAGTTCACCCCGCGCCGACGGCTCGATCGAGCGGGCCATCTCGGGCGCCTTGTCGTCATAGAAGTACAGGCCGGTGATGGCCAGGTTGGTCTTTGGCTCCTGGGGCTTCTCCACAAGTGCGATCGGTGCGCCGCGCTCGTCAACCTCCAGCACGCCAAAGTCCGACGGATTGGCGACCGGATACACGAAGACGGTGGCGCCATCTTCACGCACATGTGCCCGCTCAAGGCTGGTCCGCAGACGACTGCCGAAGAAGATGTTGTCACCAAGAACCAGCGCCGATGGACCACCATCGAGAAACGATTCGGCGATGAGCAGTGCCTGCGCGATGCCCTTGGGTTCGGCCTGCTCGGCGTAGGTGAAGGAAACTCCCCACTGCTCGCCGCTGCCCAGCAAGTCCCTGAATCGGGGAAGATCCGGCGGCGTACTGATCACCATGATGTCCCGGATGCCCGCCAGCATCAGCACCGAGAGTGGGTAGTAGATCATCGGCTTGTCGTAGATCGGAAGCAGTTGCTTGCTCACAACCCGGGTCACCGGGTGCAAGCGAGTCCCCGAGCCGCCAGCCAGAATGATGCCTTTGCGTGCTGTCATGGGGGCTGAGTATACGAACTGAGGATGGCGCGGATCTTTGGAGCCAGCGCTGCCAGATGGGGGCCAGGGACGTCAATCGCAGGACAGGAAAGCACCCGCACACGCCCCGATCCGGCCGCCTTCGTAAGTGGGTCGAGATCTCCCGGGTCGCCATCTGCTGGCACCAACAACATGTCCGGGGCCAATCGGGCGATGTCCTCGAGCGACATCGGCGTCCACCGATTGCCGGGAAGGAGATTCTCGCCGCCGGCGCGGTCGACCAGTTGGCCAAGATACGTATCTCGCCCCCACGCCAATGGTGATGGGCCGGGGCTGACGATCAGAATGCGTGGCCGATCGGGTACGTTCGTTGGGTGCATCGCCTCGTCAATGCGAGCCCTCAGCAACTCACACTGCGAAGCAATTTCTTCGTGTGAGGAAACCTCTGGCAAACGATTCAGCAATTTCTGCACGTCGTGCAAGTCAATCAACGGCTGGGCCACAATGGTCCATCCGTGCTGCCTGGCCAAGTGCCGCAGCGTGGTATCCACTCCCTCCGGTGATCGCTGCACAAACACGTGCGTTGGTGCCACGCGAACCAACTGCTCTGCATTCACACTCTGCAAGTCACCCACAACGGGAAGATGATCGACGTTTCGACAGAAGGCAGATCGGCCGACGATCGCGTCGCTCAGGCCAGCCTGCTGAAGGGTCATGGTCATCGCCGGGCTCAGGCTGGCTATGGCCGTCGCGGACGCTGCGGCGACAGGGTGTGATGGTGGACGATCACAGGCGCCTTGCAGACACAGGCACGCAACGATCAGGTATCTCTGAATCCAAAGAGGCACCGCCGTACTCACTCCGCCTTCTTCGGCGCGTCCTCGCCAAGCATGGACCGAAGCGTCGGTTCGATGGCATCCCGCCAGCGGCGGTAGCCCTCGGTCGAGAGATGAAGCGAGTCCGGCATGATCTCTTTGGAAATCGAACCGTCGTCCTCGATAAACACATGCCCAATGGGAAGGAAGACGACGCGATCGCCGTCGTGCAACCGCGCCAGCGCCTGGTTGATCTGCGTGATACGTCCACGATCCTGATTGAACTGCTGGCCCCTTGGAAAGATGTCCAACAACAGCACGCGGGTCTCTGGGCTGCGCGCGTGAATACCGTCCACGACCGCTCGAACACCCGAGAGCACCTCGGCGGTCGAGTGCGTCTTGTGCCCGATGTTGTTGGTACCGATCATGATGACCGCAACTTTCGGCGAGATGCCTTCAAGGTTGCCGTTCTCCAGTCTCCAAAGCACATGCTCGGTGCGATCGCCGCTGATGCCGAGATTGACGGCGCGGCGAGTGCCATAGGAGTCGTCCCATACGGAGGCGCCCGCGTTTTCCCATGCCTGCGTGATCGAGTCGCCGACAAAAACGAGGTCAACTTGCCCCGCATTGGCCTTCACGACTTTGTTGATCGCCGCGTGTCGGCCGGCATGCCATCCGTCTCGCTGCTCGGGGGTCGTCGAAGCCGCGCCAAGCAGAGCGGCGGTTATCAGCAGCAATGGGGTTGTCAGCATGGGGCGATCATAGACAGAACGAGACAGCGGCACCTAGCCCTCGTCCAACATGGATTGGCATCGATTCAAGGTCGTTCGATCAGTCAGCCGCGGGAACAAGCCGCACGCAGTAGATCGGCGGGAGGATGCTGCTAACCTGCATCCAGAAGTCGCCGCCATCGGCAGTCGTCCAGAGGTTACCGGTGGTTGAACCAAAGGCCAGCACATGTCCACACGATCCTGCACCGGAACACCACTCACAAAGATGGCCATGTGTGTCCGAAGCGACCCGCATTCATCAAGCACATACGATCGTACATTGGAGGTTTTGGCTGAAAATGGGCCTCCAACACGACCCACACCTGATCACCTTCCACCTCGATGGTCGGACAGGACACATGCCTCTGAATGTTCTAGGTGAATCGAACGGTTGCCATACAGATCGCACCTTCTGCCTATCGAGATGACAGTGCCGCTGCCGGCCACACGGCCAACACGACATCCCGATCGGTCACGACGGCAGGCTGCCCAACGCGGCCCTGTGCCACCAAGTCATCAATCCACTCCATGCGTTGATCCGGAGCGGCCGCAATAAGGACGACAGGATGATCCAGACTGGCTGGCGCGACGGCGCCGGCAAACTCATCCTCGGTGATGTGCCACTCGGCATGCTCGGGAAAATTTTCCACACCCCAATCGAGCTCTCCTGGTTGTCCAAACAGCCGCACCTCGGCATCCGGCCACGTCCATCTTGCGGCATGGACAAAGTCGCGGTCCGCCAACACCACACTCTGGCTTGCAAGCGGGGCGAATTGGCCCATCCAAGCAACTGGCGCTTTTGAGATGGTCATCCATCCGGTGGGCATCAGCAGTGGCACAATTATGAACAATCCCGCCGCGCCGATACCGCCGATCAAGACTCGGCCACCGCCGTCATCCGTCCGTTGTGACACCCAATCGGCCAAACCCCAGAAGATCAGCACCACGCCAAGTACAGCGAGCCTCCACATGCCGCCGTCCTGCCATGGCCCCCCACGCGCCGGGTCGGCGGGCAGAAAGGGCATCGCCACCGCCGCCGCCACGCCAACTACAACCAGAATGCCACCTGGCACCAACTCACCAAGCGTTCGCCGCGGCTTGACATGATTGAATCGCGCCACCAATCCGACAGCGATCATGGCCGCCGCCGGAGGAAAGCAAGGAAGAATGTAGGTGGCCAACTTGCCGGAGGACATCGAAAAGAACGCCAGCGGAATGAGCAGCCAACACAGAAGCAATCTGCTCTCGGATGAACCGAAGCCCCGCCTCATCAAGCCCGCGATCGCCAGCGGGCCCGCAAAGACCCATGGAATCAGTCCGACCAGAATAATCGGCAGGAAGAACCACCACGACTCTGGATGCTGCGCCTCGGCGCCGCCGGTGAACCGGTGAACGTGCTCGACCCAGAAGAAGTACTCCCAGAACTCGGCCGATTGCCAGTGGACCGCCAGCGACCACGGCAACGCCGTGACGACGGCCGCTGCGGCAGGTATCCACGGCAGCACAAAGAGATCCCGCCATCGCCCGTTCCACATCAGCCACGGCGCCAACACCATCACCGGAATCGCCACGGCCAGAAAGCCCTTGATGAGAAAAGCCGCGCCGCAGGCCACGCCCGCTGCGACCATCCACCCGAATCGCACCCGGCCACGCGCCCGCCATCCCAGGTAGAAGCACACAATGGTCGCGGTCACGGTCGCCGAGAACGGCGCGTCAAGCACCGCGGTCGTTCCCAGAATGGCTGGCTCCAAACAGGTGGCCAGTGCCAATCCAGACAAGGCCGCAAGATCCCAACGATTCGTCCATCGCCGAACGAACAGCAACAGCATCATGATGGACACACCCGACATGAGCGCCGAGGGAAGCCGCAAGGCAAAGGCATTTTCTCCAAACCCCAAGAACGACACAGCCGTCATCCAATATCCGAGCACTGGTTTCTCGAAGTACCGGACACCGACCAGGTGCGGCACAACCCAGTCACCCGTTTCGATCATCTCGGCAGGAATGACGCCATAGCGGGCCTCGTCTGGTACGACGAGTGGTCTGAGGCCAAGCGGCAGCAGATAGATACCGATGAACACAAGGGCGAGCACCACGACCGCGCCTCGTGTCAAGCCACGCCGCGGCTCAAGCGCAGGCTGCTGAAGCGTCACGACGCCTCCTCGGCGCGGACCGCCACCCAACCCTCACGGCCAGCTACATTGCCACGCGCCAACACGCCGCTAGGTGGATCTGGTTGAATCAAATCGCTCAGAGGCACCACCTCAATGCCATCGGCCAACGCTCGATCAAGGAATGACTCGAACATGGAAGCGTTGGCACCGCCCTCCGATTCGGTGTGGATTGTCAGGACATCGAATCCGTCATTCCGCATCTGCGTCCGCAGGTGCTCGTTGAAGTTTTCATCTGTGATGCCGTTTCGCCCCACCGCCTCGTCCCAGGTCGGAAGATTGACGCACACCTGCGGCGGTCCCGCTTGCGGCTGGAATACGCCGTGGCCGCGGCAGTCGCTGACATAGGTGTATCCCAATTCATCACGCAGGGGAAGAATGTCGGGCGTGCATCTCCATCCGGGGGCGGCGGCGCAGGTTGGCGGTCGTCCGATGGTCTCAGCAATGGCCTCATGGGCCATGACCAATTCTGAGCGGACCGCGGCTTTCGACATACGGTGCGCGGCTACCTGCCATCGGTGGTGGTCCCACGCGTGCAGTCCGATTTCATGGCCATCCTCGGCGATGCCCTTCAATTGCGGGCCGAGCCTACGATGGATCACAGGGCCGGGCCAGAGGGTTCCCCGCAACAGAATGTCCCAACCGTAAATGCTCGCCGCCTTGGAGCGGAGCATCTTGGCAAGGAATGCTGGCTTGAGCAGCCTCCACAGGTGCCGCCCCATGTTGTCCGGCCCGACGGTCAGAAACACCGAAGCGAGAACGCCCCGCGCATCAAGGATGCGCCGCAGGACGGGCAAGCCGTCTCGCGTGCCCCGGAAGGTATCGACATCGATACGCAGGCCGAGCTTCATGCGCCAGTCGGAGCCTCAGCCGCCGCCGCGTTTTCGGCACCGACCGACCGAACGTGATCCTCGATGAACCAATCGACGGTGCGGGCCACCGACTCTTCGGTGCTGATCGATGGCTTCCAATCAAGTACACGGGCCGCGTTCCGAATGGACGGTCGGCGGTGTTGTACGTCCTGATAGCCCTTGCCGTAGTACTGGCCGCTCTCCACCACGCGGTATCCGGCGAACGGCGGGAACCGATGGCGCAGCGGATGCTGATCGAATCGGGCCACGATCATTTCGGCGAGTTCTTTGATGCTCGCTTCGTTGTCGGGATTGCCGATGTTGATGATCTCTCCAGTGCTGCGGCCGTCAGTGTCATCAATCATGCGGAACAGGCAATCCACGCCCTCGGTCACATCGGTGAAGCACCGCTTCTGTTCGCCCCCATCCACGAGCTGAATCGGTGTGCCCTCGACGAGGTTGAGAATGAGTTGAGTAATCGCCCGCGATGATCCGATTCGTGCCGCATCCAGGGTGTCGAGTCGCGGGCCGATCCAGTTGAAAGGGCGGAACAGTGTGAAGTCCAGGTTGTCCCGCACCCCGTAGGCCCAGATCACCCGATCGAGCAGTTGCTTGGAGCACGAGTAGATCCAACGTTGTTTGCTGATTGGCCCGAGTACCAGACTCGACGAATCTTCGTCAAAGAACTCATCTGCGCACATTCCATACGTTTCGCTGGTCGACGGAAAGATGATTCGCCGATTGTACTTCACGCAATCTCGAACGATCTGAAGATTCTGCTCGAAGTCCAGTTCAAAGACACGAATTGGATTTCGAACGTATTCAATGGGTGTCGCAATGGCGACGAGTGGCAGAATGACATCACACTTGCGAACGTGGTATTCCACCCACTCGCGATTGATTGAAATGTCTCCCTCGACATAGTGAAAGCCCGGCCGATCGACCAGATGGCTGACATTGGTACTGCGGAGATCCATTCCATAGACCTCGTAGTCATTGGCCAGTAGTTGCTCGGAGAGATGGCTCCCGATGAAACCATTGACGCCGAGAATCAGCACCGATCGCTTTCTCGTGGCACCTACCGGCGCCGACTTGCCAAGCCGCATGCCATCCACGATGTTGAGTTCCTCGGCGAGGTGTGCTCCGGTCGACCACACACCGTCCTCTGCCTGCCCAGCGTCAATGCGAAGCGCCCCGTTGCCACAGGCGATCGTGAGCGGCTCCAATGACAATACCGTGCCCGCCTCCACGCCCGGAGCCCCCGGAAGCGGCGTCGTCTCCCAGATCAAGATTCTGCGCTCACCGGCAAATGTGAAGGCGCCTGGCCACGGGTGGGTGACAGCGCGCACTAGGTTGCGAATCGACTCGGAAGCCTCAGACCAGTCGATGCAGCCGTCCTCCGGGCACCGCCCCGGGAACGTCGTCGCTTCCGACGCATCCTGTGGTGTACTCACAGCCGTTCCGCCGGAGATGGTCGGCAGCGCTTCGTCAAGCATGCTGCCGGTTGCCCCGACAATGCTGGCCGTCAGGGTCGCCGCTGTGTCCTCATCATCGATCGTGACCGCGGTCTGGGCCACAAGGTCGCCAGCGTCGGCGGCCACCGTCATGTGATGCAGCGTGACGCCAGTCTCGGTCTCGCCGTTGATGAGAACCCAGTTGATCGGGCACCGGCCGCGGTACTTCGGTAGCAGCGAGGCATGAATGTTGTAGCAGCGATTCGGGCAGACATCGAGCATGTTCGCGCCGATCATGCTGCGGTAGTGGGCCGAGAACATGGCGTCGGGCGCCATGTCCCGTACCCGCTCCACCCAGATCTCATGATTGACGTCGTCCGGCGCATGGACCGGTATCCCATGTTCTGCCGCGAGCCGCGCGACCGAGCGGAACCAACTCCCTTCACTCGGATCATCGCGGTGGGTGAAGACCGCGACCACTTCGACGTTGTTTCGAATCATGGCGTCGAGCGCCGCAGCGCCGACCTCGTGATAGGCAAAGAGCACGGCCTTCATATCTGTACCTGCCTTTCGAGCGCGGCCGCCTTGGCCGTCTCTTTCGCCTCGGCACCGTCAAGGGCCGAGTGACCGGCGATCCGGTCGATGAAGTAACGCGGTCGGCCTCTGACGTCGTGGTAAACGCGTCCAAGATACTCACCAAGAAGCCCCATCCCGACAAATTGTGCCCCGATGAAGATGAACAGAATCGCAAAGAGCGTGAACACGCCTTCGGCCGCCCAATCGGCTCCAAAGAGCACACGTCCCACGAGCAGCAGCACACCAAAGCCAACACCGCCCACCGCAATTGCAACGCCAAACCACGACAACAGTCGCAGCGGCGTGGTGGTCATGCTTGTGAGCAAGTCGAACTGCAGATTCACGAGTTTCCAGAGGCTGTATTTCGAATCGCCGGCGGCCCGTTCCGCGTGCTTCACTTCGATCTCAATGGCCCGCTTAGCAAAGCTGTTGGCGAGCACCGGAATGAAAGTACTCCGCTCGCGACACTGGAGCATCGCGTCCACCACCGGCCTGCGGTACGCCCGGAGCATGCAGCCATAATCGCTCATACCAACGCCCGTGGACTTCTTGACCATCCAGTTGATCCGGGCCGAGGCAAACCTACGGAAGAACGAGTCCTGCCTGTTCATGCGAATCGTGCCCACGACATCGTTGCCAGCCTCGATGTTGTCGACAAGCCGTGGAATCTCTTCTGGTGGATTCTGGAGATCGGCATCGAGGGTGATCACTAGGTCACCGCGAGCGTGGCGGAACCCACACATGATCGCGGCATGCTGACCATAGTTTCGGTTGAGGATGATTGCTCGAATGCGACCATCATGCCGCTCGGCCGCGGCCTCGAGTTTTTCAAGCGAGCCGTCGCGGCTTCCGTCATCCACCAGCACAACCTCCCATTCATTGGGAAGTAACTCGCACGATTCGGTCACACGACGCACGAGCACGTCGATGTTCTCAACCTCGTTGAACACGGGAATCACGATGGAGACGGACATGCTCATGTCGTCACCCCCGCCGCAGCCGGCACCACTTCGCGAATCGCGGCGACGACATCATCGACGTCACGCTCGGACATGTCCGGGAAGAGTGGTATCGAGCAGATCCGGTCGCTGTTCCACTCGGTGTGTCCAAGATCGGTTGACCGACAGGCATCCGCGTGCTCGCGGTACCACTGGTGGGTGTGCGCGGCGCGGAAGTGAATACCCGTTCCGATGTTTCGGGCCTTGAGCAGTTCCATGAACGCGCCGCGGTCGATGCCCGCTTCATCCTGGTCAACGCGCACAACAAAGAGGTGCCACGCGTGTCGATCTGTCACCGCGGAATCGCCAAGGGGCAGAATGCCGGGGATGCTGGCCAGCTGTTCTCGATACCGGCTCGCCAACGCAGTTCGCCGATCAATGAATGCGTCAAGTCGCTTCAATTGCGTGTGGCCCAGCACCGCGTTCATGTCAGGCAAGTTGCACTTGAAGCCCGGCTCAAGCACTTCGGCCTGTGGCGAACGGCCCTGTTGGCCACGTTGCCAGGCGTCGACACCGAGTCCGTGAAAGCGGAGCCGGCGAATTCGCTCACCAAAGTCGGCGTCGTCGGTGACGAGCACGCCGCCTTCGCCGCTGGTCACGGTCTTAATCGGGTGCAGACTGAAGATCGCGGTGCCGCGGCTTCCAACTTCCTCGCCGCTTGATCGTACGGCTCCGATGGCGTGAGCTGCGTCCTCAATCAGGGCAACGCCGAGATCGGCGGCAAGCGAGCGCATTGGCTCAATGTTGACTGCCGCTCCAGCAAAGTCGACCGGAATGATGGCCCGCGTCCGCTCGCTCATCGCTGCGGCCACTGCGTCCGGGGTCACCATCAGCGTGTCCCGGTCGACGTCAATGAAGACTGGGCATGCCCCGGCCATGGTGATGAGATTGACGGTGGAGACCCAAGTCATCGAGGGCGTGATGACTTCATCACCCGGGCCGATGCCCAGCGTATGCAGTGACAGGTGCATCGCGGCCGTCCCACTGGTCACCGCCACGGCGGAAGCGCAGCCGAGCCGCTCGCAAATCGCCTCTTCAAAGGCTGCGCAGCCCGCCCCGGTTGTGATCCAGCCGCTGCGGAGAACCTCCGTGACGGCTGCCACATCCTCCTCACTGATCGAGGGCTTGGCGAATGGCAAAAACTCGTTGCGCATAGGGGATTTGTCCTGCTGGGGCATGATATCAGGAGGGTGTGCTCTGCCGCTCAGGATGCAGGCTGATGCCGCCTCCGAGCATGAGCGTCGCCCCGACAAGCCCCCAAGAGAGTTCGAGGCACCGATACAGCACCAGAAAGCCCACGACTTGATTGACCGACGCAACCCCCGGCAACGCCAGCAGCGCAATTCCAAGTACTTCCATGACACCGGCGCCCTGCCACGTCAACGGCACCGCAGCAGCGAGGAACAAGATGGGCATTACCGCCAGAATGACGGTGATGTCGTGCGTCGCGCCAAGCGCCCACGCGCAAGCTCCCGCCGCCGAGGCCAGCAGCACTTGCACGCAGACCGACACGCCCGTTGCAGCGGCGACCGATCCCGGATGCTTGGCATAGGCCTGTCCCGCGCCAAGCAGGCGGACAGGCAAACCACCGCCGAAAGTCTTGGCGACCGCCGGCATCCGCAGCCACCCCCGCGTGCTCACACAGAAGGCTCCTATCGCAAAGACGGCAACGAGCAACATGCCCCCGGCGGTCCACCACCCGATACCCCGCGCCGTGTTCGATTCCGCGGCGAAGATGCCCACGCCCGCCGCAAGCAGCACCAGCCCAGCCAAGCCCGTGATGCGATCGAAGACCACGCTCATGACCGCCTCGACCCGCCGCTCGCTGTCCTTGGCAGCTCCCCACGCCTTGACCACATCGCCACCTTCGGTGCCCGGCAGGAAGAAGTTGCTGAAGGCTCCGATATATACAAGCCGAAGCGTCCGCGGCCACGACGCCCCAAGCCCGCGGCATCGCATGAGCAGCCACCACCGCGTCGCCTGAAGTGGATAGATGCACCCAACGAACCCGAGTCCAAGCAGCACCCACCACCAATTGGCGGCTGAAAAAATGTCGAGAATGCCCGGCTTGATCCACGTCGCCGCGACTTCGCCGGACCGCCCATCCTCGGTGCAAACGAGCGTCCTGTCCGACCCAGTCGGCTTGGCAGAGGTCAGCACAAGCCGCCGCTCAACCTCCGCTGTCTTACCCCCCAGCCCCGGCGACCCCGCTGGAACCACAAGCACCGTACGCCAATTGATCGCCAGCACGATGACCGTCACACCGATGGCGACGAGCAACAAGCGAATGGCGGTGAAGACGCGGCGGTTCATGTTCGTCCAGATGCTACCGACCGCAGAGGCGGTCAGATACCGAGTCGGTATCTGAACCCCTTTGCGGCTTACCCGTTCTCTTTCGTCGACTGCTCGATCTTCTCATCAAGCTGGCCAATGATGTAATCAACGAGCTTGATGGCCTCCGGTGGTGCCATGGCTCGTTGCTGCAGCATCTGCTCACGAACCGCGGGAAGTTGCTCTATCGGCATTTGCGAAAGTTGGCCCAGCACCATTTGGACCTGCTGCTGCTCTTGCGGTGACAGTTGGTCCAGCGTGATGGTGTCCGGCTCAGCTGGTTCATCCTCGCCTTCAACT
>Ga0315338_1001967_pt1 | contig 22566 bp, 21 predicted proteins | sample ASW8metaG_FD_204518 | JGI IMG/M metagenome (GOLD analysis project Ga0315338, IMG submission 204518) | Ammonia-oxidizing marine archaeal communities from Monterey Bay, California, United States - ASW #8 | ecosystem: Environmental > Aquatic > Marine > Coastal | place: USA: California | collected... | reverse complement strand
AAGCACTTGGTAAAGCAGAGATTGCTCTAGAAATTAACCTTATTGAGAAACTTCCAAACCCGTATGGCCTTGTAAGAAGCGGGGTTGCCCCCGATCACCCAAAACTAAAAAATGCGATAGGGACTTACAATAAAATAATTGAAAACGATCAGATCAATTATGTTGGCAACGTGACGCTAGGAGAAGATATAAAAATAGAAGAGCTTTGCGAAAGTCATCATGCAGTGATTCTTACTGTAGGAGCAGAAACTGACAGACGTTTAGGTATACCAGGTGAAGAATTAAAAGGTAGTCATACAGCAACGGAGTTTGTTGGATGGTATAACGGGCACCCAAAGTATAGAAACCTAAAATTTGATCTTTCGCACGAGGTCGCAGTAATCATTGGGCAAGGAAATGTTGCTGCTGATGTTAGCCGCATACTTTCAAAAACTGTCGATGAACTAAAGCGGACTGATATGTCTCAACATGCTTTAGATACCCTAGCAAAAAGTAAAATAAAAAAGATTTATGTTATTGGAAGAAGAGGGCCTGCTCAAGCAAGTATTACATCCAAAGAATTAAAAGAATTTGCAGAATTCACAAATTGTCAAGTTATGGTGGATCCAAAAGAAATGAATTTAAGCAGTTCAAGCAAAAAAGAAATGGAAGAAAAAACAAATGCTGGAAAAAAAAGAAGTTTTGACCTTTTTAAGAAGTATTCGGAAAAATTTAGTGGTGATAAAAACATCTGTGAAAAAATGCTTCTCATACCTGGCAGATCAACCAAACAAGGAACCTCTCTAAATAAGGGGAAAACAAAAAGTGAATATAATGAAATTACAACTACAGGTGAGATGAATACAAACGATATGGAAAGATTAGGTATAGAGGTAGGCAATAAAGTAAAACTAAGTAATGAGGTTGGAGAAACAGTGATATCAATCGCAAAGGGCAAAAAACCAGAACAACATCCCGACGGTGTTATATTTATTCCATACGGGCCCCCATCCAGCGAGCTGATGGCTGATGATACTGCAGGAAGCGGAATGCCTGAATCAAAACATTTAGAAGTAATAGTTGAAAAAACTAAAAAGAATAAAACATGCCAATTTCAGTTCCTTAGGAGCCCTATAGAGTTAAAAGGTAAAAAAGGTAAGCTTGCAAAAGTAATCATTGAAAACAATAAACTCTCTGGGAAACCCTTTAAACAATCTGCAAAGGGAACAGGTAAAAAATACGAGCTTAATGCGGGTATTTTATTTAGAAGTGTTGGTTATCGTGGGGTATCACTCCCGGGGGTTCCTTTTGATAAGCAACGTGGTGTCTTTCCCAATGATAATGGGAGAATCGTGGACAAAAACGGCAAGCAGGTGCCACAACTATACACAGCTGGGTGGATTAAGAGAGGACCAAGTGGAATTATCGGAACAAACCGCGAATGTGCTGTTAACACTGTGCAAGCTCTAGTAGAAGACATAGCTCAACTAGATACAGGTGCGAAGAAAGAAGGGAGAAAAGCCTTACACGGTATATTAAAAAAACGAAATGTGCGGTATGTTACTTTTGCAGATTGGGAAATAATTGATAAAGAAGAAATCAAACGCGGTTTACCAAAAGGAAAACCAAGAGAAAAGCTCACCAGCATCAAAGAGATGCTAACCACTATTAATTAGCTTTTAAATTTTTCTTTTACACTATTGCAGGTCTCCTGAGCACCAAGACCTAAGAACAAAACGTCAATACCCACAGCTATCAGAGAAAAACCCATGTCGATATACTGCTCAACGGCATTTAAATCTACACCAAATATTCCTGCAGGAATATTCTCCTCAACACATGCATTCAAAACCGTCTTTATTGCTGCCTGAACTTCCTTGTTTTCAATTTTCCCGGGAATACCCATGCTCGCAGATAAATCATAAGGCCCCACTAAAACAGCATCAACTCCATTAACTGCAACAATTTCTTTTATATTTGTAACCGCGTCGATATGCTCAGCTTGCACTATAATTGTTAAGTCTTGATTTGAGTCCTGAAGATATTCAGTGAAAGAAAAACCATAATTATGGGCTCTTGCAAGACCAACTCCTCTTTCCCCGGCAGGAGGGTAATGGCAAAGTTGCACAACTTTGCGCGCTTCATCCGCTGTATTGATTTGAGGAATCAGCAGGCCAGCAACTCCGAGATCTAAAATTTTTTTAACCCAAATTTCGTCAAGGGCAGGTATACGAACTATACTAGGTGTAGATCGAGCTGCCTGAAGTAAAGATTGAACATCGTATGGTGAAAAAGGCCCGTGTTCAGCATCAATAAATAGCCAATCGAATCCGGCTTGGGTAAGAATTTCAACATTTTCACGATTATTAAGCGTAACTATTGTTCCAACTAAATTCTCACCACTCTTCAACCTTTTCTTAAATTCTTTATACATCTAATTATTTCGCTAGTTTTTCCACAGCCGTATCATTTCCAATAAGCAATATATCTGCTCCTCTGTTAGCAAAAATACCAACTGTTACCACGCCTGGGATTCCATTAATTTTATTTTCAAGTGCAATAGGGTCTAAGATTTCAAAATGTTCTACGTCAAGAATTTGATTCCCGTTATCTGTTATAAAATCTTCTCTTAATTTAGGCGCTCCTCCTAATTTAACTAGCTGCCTTGCCACATAACTAGTTGCCATCGGTATTACTTCTACGGGTAGTGGGAATTTCCCAAGCACATCAACAAGCTTGCTATCATCTGCTATGCAAATAAAAGTTTCACTGGCTGCTGCTACAATCTTCTCTCTGGTTAACGCACCACCACCACCTTTTATCAAATGCAAATGTTTAGTGGCTTCGTCTGCTCCATCAATGTAAAGCCTCAAATCAGATACTGTACTTAATGCTACGACATTGAATCCGTTAGCTTTCAACCTTTCTTCAGAAGCAATAGAGCTTGCAACTGTTGCATCAATCTTTCCCTTTATCTGTACCAATGCATCGATAAAGTAATTTGCTGTAGAGCCTGTGCCTACTCCAATAACATCGCCTACTTCTATGAAATCGAGAGCTGCCTCAGCCGCAGCTTGTTTTTTCTTTTCAATATCCATATATAAATTCTTACCTGTATTGATATAATTCAGACAATATAACTCTCAGTTGCAAATGATGCCTTATTTTATATACAAAGTCTTTCCAGATGATAAAAACAGCCAAAAAAACTTCACTTTGGTTGATACTTTCGAAGAATATAAAACAGCAAGAGAACGTGCCAGAATGGAGAGACAAAAACAAGATGAATCAGAAAAACATATCTTTAAGATTATTTTTGCAGACAATGAAGATGATGCAGAAACAACTCTAACAACACCTAGAGAAACTCCAATTTTAAAAGAATGGGAAAAGTAAATCTAACCAAAAATTGCACTACCATTAGCTAAAATCAAGAGAACTACAAGGAAAGAATAGTCAAAATTACATTAAAAAAAGCAATGCTCTATTGGTTTAAGCTCGGTTTTATAAGTTTTGGTGGGCCCGCTGGACAAATTAGCATGATGCATCATGAGTTAGTCGAAAAACGCAAGTGGATAGCAGAAGACAACTTTATGCATGCATTAAACTTTACTATGTTATTGCCTGGCCCAGAAGCACAGCAGCTAGCAACATATCTTGGTTGGTTGATGCATGGAAAACTTGGTGGCTTTATTGCAGGTATCTTTTTTATATTACCCTCACTTCTGATTTTAATCACATTGAGCTGGGTGTATGTAGCATACAATGAATTAAATTGGGTAAATGGTTTTTTCTATGGCGTAAAACCAGCTGTTGTTGCAATTGTTTTTTTTGCTGCTGTAAAAATAGGAAAAAAAGCACTCAAACACCCTGTTTCATGGATGTTAGCTTTAATTTCTTTCGCTAGTATATCGTTACTAAAAATCCCTTTTCCGTACATCATCATCAGTGCGGCAGCTTTCGGTTTTTTAATAAATAAATATAAACCTACAGTATATGAAAGCTCACATGCTCAAGAGAAAAATACAAAACACCCAAACGAAAAAACTTTGGAAATTGAAACACAAGGAAACGGAATATTTAATTATAAAAATTTACTCTCAGTTTTATCTGCAGGTATTGCAATCTGGTTGTTAGTCTTTTATCTAGTCCCTTTAACTTTTTCTAATGCCTCAATTTTCAAAGATATGAGTTTATTTTTTACTAAAGCTGCTTTAGTCACTTTTGGTGGTGCATATGCTGTTTTGCCATATGTGTACCAAAATGCAGTAGATGGTTTTCAGTGGTTAAGTGCGGGGCAGATGATTGATGGATTGGCGCTTGGAGAAAGTACACCTGGGCCTCTTATAATGATTGTAACTTTCGTTGGTTTTGTGGCTGGATGGAGTGCTGATCTTGCAGGCATTCCATCTTATATGTCAGCTGTGGCATGTGCATTAGTTGCAACATTTTTTACCTTTCTTCCGTCATTTATTTTTATTTTTATTGGAGCGCCATTTGTAGAAATAACGCACAATAATCCAAAATTTAAAATACCATTAATGACTGTGACTTCTGCTGTAATAGGAGTAATTGCAAGCTTAGGTGTTTTTTTTAGTTCCAATGTTTTTTGGCCAAATGGTTTTGATTCTCAGCCAGATAGATATTCAATATTACTCGGGGCGCTGGTTGCCTTAGTGCTTTCTAAAAAGGATATGCCTATTTTGCCAGTTATATTTGTGAGCGGCATAACTGGGATAATAATGACTATTTTTTAAATATCTTTATAGCAAAAGTATCAAAAAACTGATGAAGTTATTTCATCAATTGCTTGCATCATTTCAGGGTCGTCCGTCAAAGCTTGGGAAATAGAACTATGGCAAGCAATATTTGGGCTTATGCCTGCAACAATAAGCTTAGCTGCATGAACTAACAGACGTGTACTCGCTCCCTCATCTAAACCATTACCTTTTAGATTTCTCGTCATTTGTGCAAATTTTACTAACTGTCCAGCAGTCTCTTGTGCAACGCCCGTTTCTTTTATCACTATCTTTTCTTCTACAGCAGCAGATGGATAATCAAATTCTAATGCGACAAAACGTTGTCGTGTACTTTGTTTTAGATCTTTTAAAATACTTTGGTAACCAGGATTATATGAAATAGCCATACAAAATTCTGGGGCAGCTACTAGTGATTCCCCAAGTTTTTCCATTGGGAGAACGCGCCTATCATCACATAATGGATGAATAACAACAGTAGTATCTTTGCGTGCTTCTACAATTTCATCTAAATAGCAAATACTACCTGTGCGCACAGCTCGGGCTAATGGCCCATCCACCCATACAGTTTCCCCTCCTGTTATGAGATATCGCCCAACAAGATCTGATGCTGTTAAATCATCGTGACACGAGACGGTAAGCAAGGGTCTTTTTAAATGCCAACTCATATGCTCCATAAATCTTGTTTTTCCACAACCTGTCGGGCCTTTTAATAAAACAGGCAATTGATTCTGGTAAGCAGACTCAAACACTTCTATCTCATTTGCGATGGCCTCATAGTAAGGCTCATCCTTTACTACATATTCCTCTGATTTTATGGAACGTGCTTTTGACATTTTCCTAAATACACCAATATAACGACTTGGCAATCATTATATAGCCAATACGACACAAGATTAAATTAGAAAATCAAAAGGTATTGGTTAAGCTCTGTTAGTTTGGTAAAAGAGCAGCCTACCTGCAATCAGCTAGCTCTCCTATCATTCCATCCTTTGAGAAAAGCACTTGCCACAGCTGGTTATCCCTTGCTCGGAAAGAAGCAGCGCATGCATGCAAATAATACTTCCATAAGCGATAAAATCTTTCATCGTAATTTTTTTGAATTTCATTATATGTTGTGTCAAAATTTTTAAACCATGCAAGTAATGTTTTATCATAATCACGACTAAAATTATGCCAATCTTCCATAATGAAAAAATCTTCAGCTGCTTTTCCGATTTGCTTAATTGAGGGCACCATCCCATTAGGAAAAATATATTTGTTTATCCATGGATCAGTACATGTATTGCTTTCATTTCTTCCTATCGTGTGCAATAAAAATAAACTATGATCTTCTAACATTGAAGCTACCGCTTCCATGTATTTTGTGTAATTTTTATATCCAACATGTTCAAACATGCCAATAGAATAAATGGCATTAAATCTCTCCTTTAACTCTCGGTAGTCCTGAAGACGAATGTCTATGGGCAACCCCTGACATCTCTCTTTTGCTAAGATAGCTTGCTCAGATGATATTGTGATTCCAACAAGTTCAACTTGGTATTTTTCAGCAAAATATTTGCAAGCTCCACCCCAGCCACAACCAATGTCGAGCACCTTCATTTTTGGCTGAAAATTAAGTTTACGTGCTATTAAATCGAGTTTATTAGTTTGCGCTTGATTAAGATCCACAGCATTTTTCCAATACCCGCATGAATACATCATAAGATCATCAAGCATTCGAGAATAAAGATCATTACCTATATTGTAATGCTTGCTGGCAACTGCTAAAGAACGCCTCTTAGTTTGCAAATTGAATAAACGGCCACCAAGTTCGCAAAAAAAGGTATCCACTGATAGAAAATTCTTGTCCGCTTTTCCTTCAATGAGACGTAACAAAAACTCATCGATGGGGTCTGCATCCCACCAACCCTCAATATAACTTTCGCCCAGTCCTAAACTACCCCTTAATGCAAGGCTAGAATAAAACCTAGCATCATGGATTTCTATGTTACAAGAGGCACTACCATTTACGCTTATATCAAGGCCCGACAAAAAGCTTAATACTTTCTTTTTAACTATCTTTTCCAGCATGCTGGAATTTTCTCAACTAAAGCAATAACTATCAACCTTCCAGCTTGAATCGCTTGATGTAAGCACCATGCAACAATGCCCCCCATCAAGATTTCTAGTTTTACCCGCTGCACCAGGGTTCAATACCCATGGTATAGATTGTTGGTCACAAACTTGCCGATGTGTGTGTCCATAAGCGATTGCACGTGCATTAGGGTGTTGAGATCGTATATCAGAATGACTAGGCTCATGTCCATAACGATCACCATGTTCTACCACAAGCAAACCGCCTGGTAATTCAATAGTGGCAGTTTTTGGGAGATTTTTTACTAGATCCCGATGTTCTGCAGGCCACAACGCTGGTATGTCGTTATTACCTGCAACAGCAAAGACTTCATCAGCAAGTGTTTTTATTTTTAATAATAGCTCTGCACTACATATATCGCCTGCATGCACAATTACATGCGAATCTGACAAAATCTCCTCTATTCTCTTATCAAGATAAGCATGCGTATCAGAGATAATTGCAACTTTTTTATCGTTGTGTCCCATACAGCTAGAAAATTGTCGCACCAAAAATCTTAACTTCATCACGTTCTGTCCCGAGCACTAAACGGCCTAAGTAATCACCTGGGACTTCACTGCTATTCTGCTTATAAAGAACAGTTACGAATTCATTGCGTCTTAAGCAGCCTAAACAATCACCTCGGTCTGATAAAGTAGTTAATAATTTATTGCTTGCCCATTGCTTGCCCATTTCAACTTCATGGGCAGCCATTAACATAGTCTCTGAAAAATCTTTTGTAAAGCTTCCATAATCCTTGTTGTTAGAAGCTCTGATTAGGTGATCCCAAAGAGGATTGGCTATCTCTATTATTTCTTTGTCCGTTTTTGCCACAAGATCCACTTATCCCGCCTTTTTCTCCTCTTCGTCTACCATGTGGTAGACCGGTGCTTTCTCCATTGTAAATTTACCTGTTTTAGGGTCGCGCCGAGATAAGGTTAAACAATGCCAATTTTCATCGTCTAATTTCATATGATCGCCTCGATAATAATATCCAGGCCAACGGGTCTCTTCACGAAATAAGGTATGTTCAGTAACACATTGAGAAACTAACGCACGGTGTTTGAGCTCCCAAGCTCTCATAAGCTGATGCAAATCTTCAGCCCCAACGTGTTCTAAATCCTCTTCAAGAAGTTCTAAATTCTCTAGGCCTTTTTTAAGGAGATTGCCATTAGTCATATAATTGTTCGTTATGCCACCACAATATTCATCCATAATCTTTTGTAAACGTTGAAGACCTTGTATAGGTAAAATATAACTTGGTGAAACAGTCCCTGCAGTAATTTCATTACGACCAACAGTATAATTTTCCAAAGGTTTGTAAACTGCTTCTTTAATCTCTTGAATCTGTTCTTCAGAAACATTCGGTTTGTCATTCATATCATTTATATATTGAACTGCACCTTTGGCAGCAAGACGACCTTCAGTAAATGAGCCTGAAGAGAATGCATGAGCAGTGCCGCCTGCAGCGTCTCCTGCTGCAAAAAGACCATTGACTGTCATCATTCTATTGTAGCCCCAGAAATATTCCGGTGGTGAAAGATCCTCTGGCCCGCTGCACCACGCCCCAGAACAAGTTGCATGTGAACCCATAACATAAGGTTCAGATGTTGTTAATTCTGGATTTTGGTACTTCGGATCAATATTTTGTGATGCCCAAACGACTGCTTGCCCAACTGTCATACCCAAGAAATTTTCCCAGCCGATCACCTCTAAATGTGGATCTTGAAAGGCTTCCGTAGTTACCATATAAATTGGACCTCCACCTGCAGCGGTCTCTTGTATAAATGCGTGATTACGCAGGCAGGTTGGAACAGGAAGATGATCTATATATTCACCTACCATCTCTTTTGTGTTTTCGTACCATTTTTCTTCGTAATTTTCACCATTTGCGTTTTGTGTATAAGTTTTAAGATGTAAAAAGTAAGCTCCAACTGGTCCATAGCCATCTTTAAACCGACATAGAACAATTCTATTTTCCATTTGAGTCATTTTTGCACCAATAGCGATTGGTAATGCATATGCGGAACCGTTACTCCATGGTGCATACCATGTACGCCCCATGCCTTCTCCTACAGCTCTTGGTTTAAAAATATGTGATGCGCCCCCTGCTGCACAAATAACCGCTTTTGCACGAAAAACATGAAAATCTCCCGTGCGCATGTTGAAACCACAGGCGCCGCCGATTCTATTTTCGTCTTTCTCATCCATTAAAAGATGAGTGATCATTACCCTGTTATATATTTTGTTTGCAGATTTTTTAGCAGCCTCAGCAACAATCGGTTTATAGCTTTCTCCATGGATCATTATCTGCCATTTCCCTTCGCGCATATAATGTCCTTCTTTGTTTTTCATCATGGGGAGGCCCCACTCCTCGAACATGTGAACTGCTGAGTCAACATGACGAGCCATATCAAAAGCAAGATCCTCACGAACCATTCCCATTAAATCATTTCTAGCATAACGCACATGGTCTTCTGGTTGATTTTCGTTCCAACGGGTACCCATATAGGTATTAATAGCGTATAAACCTTGGGCAACAGCTCCACTACGATCTATATTTGCTTTTTCTACACAAATAATTTTCATATCACGACCCCAGTATCTGGATTCAAATGTAGCGCCAGTCCCGGCCATCCCGCCGCCAACTATAAGGACATCGCAATCTTCGTAAACTGTTTTATGTTTAGCCATTAGTAGTACACTCCTTGCTTCAATGTTTCTTTTTTACGTGAAGGAAGTCCATCTTCATTTATAGCTTCTGCTTCTCTATTATCTCCAATTTTTAAATATTCTGGTTCATTGAAAAGCAATTGCGATTCATGTGCTGCTTGATTAGGCACATCTTCATCAGCAACTTTATGGATATGCTTCCCCCATGGCTTTGTAGTGATTGGTGATACGAAATTTTTCTCTGTACCATTTCTAAATTTAATTCTCCATGAAATCGTTCCTTTTTCTTCTTCGCGAAGAACCCGCACCTTGTGGCCCATAGGAGCAAAATCAGGATAACCACGAGCATCAATTGCATTTTGTGGACACGCTTTAACGCATGAGTAACATTCCCAACAAAAATTTGGTTCAATATTTACAGCACGTCTGATTTTTGGATCGATGTGCATGATGTCACTCGGGCATATATCTACGCAATGGCCACAACCATCACACCTTGTCATGTATACAAATGTTGCCATAATTTTTCTCCTATATTTCTTACTTCAATACGTTAATCAAAAATTCTTATAGTTCGTGAAACCATGCATTAATAATGTCTAGGCGCATCACGTTTCATTCCTAAACCAAATTGTTTTGGTGCATCAGCTGGTGGTGGTAAATGATCACGCGAACCGTCTGCTTCAGCCAAATGTTTTTGAATTGCTGCACCAGGTTTATAGAACATATGCGCAAATTTAGACCAATATACTCCTCCATATAAAACGACATTAGAAAGAGTAAATAAAATTAAAAACAAAATACTCCATTGAGAGTCAGCTGCTTGCAAATAAGACCAAGCTAAACCAAAAGTAGCAGTTACTACCAATGAAAGGACGAATAAGTCTGTGAAAACTACGCGGTACCAGGGATGACCTTCTGCTGCTACATCTACTCTTAGAAAGAACCAGAACCAATATGCCCCAAGACAAGTCATTGCTGCTCCTAGATGCCATAGTTGCGAATAAATAATAGGTGTTTCTGATGTGGGGGTTGCATAACAAAAAACTAAAATGCCTGAGGAAATCCAAAAAATAATTGTGCCATACATGCCGAGCAAATGTGCTATTCGTCGTTGCCAACCACAGAATTCGCCTGAAGCTAATACATCATTGGCAACTGTTTCTGCAATAATTTTAGCTTTTTTTCCTGCGCTAACATCTGTCTTTGCATACTGTCTAGCCTTTTTTGCATTTTCAAAAAAATACTTAACATTTTTTTTGTGCATAATATCGAGAATTACTCCGCCAATAACCAAGGCAACCATGGTAATAAGAAATCCTTGCATAGCCACTGCTGGTATAGAATTCGAAAGTTCTACAAACGGATTAATAGAAACAAATGTTGGCATATATCCTCCTCTCAATATTTTTATTCTTACAAATCTGCAGTATTGAAGATAAATTTATTTATAAATCAATACCTTAAAAATTTTATACCTACTTCCATTTAAGAGAGAAGACATTAGTCTTTTAGGCCTGCAATTCCAAATAGTTATAACTTTTCTTCTCATAAAACCAGCTTATAAGTAAAGAGAGAGAATATTAGCATTCAATTCTGCTGGACGCTGAATATAAAGTTAGGTTATGGTCAAACTATGTCATTAAAACATACTCCTGCTGGCAATCTTCAATCGATTGCGCCAAGTTTTAAACTAATTGGCACGGATGAAAAGTATTATTCATTAAACAGCTGTCAAGGTGAAAAAGGAACTTTGGTTATGTTTATTTGCAATCATTGCCCTTATGTTATTGCAGTTAGAGAAAGACTCGTTGATGTTGCAAACAAACTACTTCCTTGTGGTGTAAATACCATCGCTATCATGGCAAACGACCCAACTGACTACCCTGAGGATTCTTTTGAAAATATGAAAAAAGTAGCTGCAGAATTTAATTTTTCTTTTCCGTATTTACTTGATGACTCGCAAGAAATTGCAAAAGCATATGGAGCTGTTTGTACACCAGATTTTTTTGGGTATAACCGAGACCTAAAATTACAATATCGAGGACGTCTTGATGAGGGGCATATAGAGCCGCCTAAGAAGGATGCAAAACGCGAGCTACTTGATGCAATGAAATTGGTTTCTGCTACTGGAAAAGGGCCAAAAGAACAAATTCCCAGCATGGGTTGTTCAATCAAGTGGCACTCTAAAAATTAATTGTTAAGTTCTTCCAAGCTCCAACGCGGCCTGCAAACAACTTCTCTAGTAATTTTTTTACAAGAATCAAATCGCAAGTAACCTGTATAAGCAATCATAGCTGCATTATCAGTACAATACTCAATAGATGGGAAATGCACTTTTACTGAGATTTTATCTGCTTCCTTTTGGATCAAATTACGTAATTTAGTATTGGCTGCCACACCCCCAGCCAAAATAAAATCTCTAGTGTTTGTTGTTTTCATGGCTGCAATTGCTTTGAGCGTAAGTGTCTCAACAGCAGCATCTTCAAATGCTAGTGCAATGTTGGCACGAACTTGATCTGTCTTTTTGCTTTTTTCCCACTCATTTAATGTGTAAGTCTTAAGCCCACTAAAACTGAAATCAAACCCAGGTTTTTTTGTCATAGGTCTTGGGAATGTGTAGACATCTGGCTCTCCTTTAGTTGCAAGAGCAGCCAACTCTGGACCTCCTGGATAACGAAGTCCCAAGATCTTAGCTGTCTTGTCGAAAGCTTCTCCTGCAGCATCATCTAAACTTTCACCTAAAATTTTATACTTACCAATTTTTTTTACTTCAACTAATAGTGTGTGCCCACCCGAAACAAGAAGAGCAACAAATGGCAATTTAATTTCTGAGTCTTCAAGCAATGGGGCAAGTAAATGCGCCTCCATATGGTGTACTGGTATTGAAGGGATACGTAAAGACCAGGCTAGACTTTCACCAAAACAAGCACCAACTAATAACGAACCCATTAATCCTGGCCCAGTAGTGTATGCAACGCCATCAATATCTTGGATATTACAGTCAGAATCACTCAAAGTTTTTTTCATAAGTGGCATTAATCGTCTAATGTGATCCCTGGCTGCTAACTCAGGCACGACACCCCCATACTCAGAATGCAATGCTGCTTGACTATGTAGGGTGTGTGCCAATAGACCCTCATCACTATCATACACAGCAATAGCTGTTTCGTCGCAAGAGCTCTCAATTCCTAAAATTTTCATTGTCTACTTTATATATAACCTTTTGCTTTTATAGCATGTATAAGTATAATCGCCGAACATTTTGAATTTACAAAATTTGATAAAAGAAATATGCCAAGTATACGCGTTAAAGATAATGAGCCTTTTGATATTGCTATAAGGCGATTTAGAAGAGCTTGCGAAAGAGCAGGGGTCTTGACCGATGTTCGTCGTCATGAATTTTATGAGAAACCAACAAGCGTAAGAAAACGCAAAGCTGCTGCTGCAATTAAAAGAAGCGCAAAAAAGAATAGACCAAATCTCCGTCAACGAAAATATTAATGATGGCTGAACAAGCCCCCTCCTCGCTACAATCGGAGCTCACAGAAAATATGAAAACTGCAATGCGCAGTGGCGACAAAAAACGACTATCAATTGTTCGTCTAATTCTTGCTGAAATACAACAAAAAGAAGTTGATACGCGCCAGACTCTTGATAATAACGCCTTAGTGAAACTCTTAAATAAAATGTCAAAACAAAGGCGAGAATCAATGGAGCAATACAAAAATGCAGAAAGACAAGATCTTTTTGATCAGGAAAATTACGAGTTGAGCGTCATCTCCGAGTATCTACCAGAAAGTTTAAGTCAGGAAGAAATTGAAAAAATTGTCATAGATGCAATAGGAGCAACATCCGCATCTAGCATGAAGGACATGGGTAAAATAATGTCTCATATAAAATCTAATGTTACAGGCAACCTAGATATGTCAATTGTCAGCACGCTAGTAAAAAACAAATTACTTTAATATTGTATTTTCACAAAAAATAAAAAAAATTCTTACTTTCCGCACACATGAAGCATAATAGCGGTTATGGCTAATAATATGCAATTTTTGGACCTTGCAAGGAAAGATCCTGAGATCACCCCTGTTAAAGTCAGAATCTACGACCAGAAGGAAATTTATGGTCAATATAGTCAGGAAACAGCTATAGAGCAGGCGGGTCGTTGTATTGAGTGTGGCAATCCGTATTGCGAATGGAAGTGTCCTGTTCATAATTATATCCCCAACTGGTTAAAACTAATTGCGGAAGGTAATCTTTTTGAGGCAGCAGAAATGTCTCATAAAACTAATTCTTTACCAGAAATATGTGGGCGTATATGCCCTCAAGACAGGTTGTGCGAGGGGGCATGCACATTAAATGATGGCTTCGGTGCTATAACCATTGGCTCAATTGAAAAGTATATAACTGATGAAGCTTTGAAAGCAGGTTGGAAACCAGATATCTCTAATGTAGTGGCTACGGGTAAAAAAGTAGCAATTGTGGGGGCTGGTCCTGCCGGGCTTGCTTGTGCAGACATACTTATACGTAACGGTGTAAAACCAATCGTTTTTGACAAATACCCAAAAATTGGAGGGTTGCTAACTTTCGGTATTCCTCCATTCAAGTTAGAAAAAGAAGTAGTCGAAAAAAGATATGATCTCATGCAAGAGATGGGTGTTGAATTTCAACTTAATACAGAAATTGGCAAAGACATATCAATCACACAATTACTAAAAGAATTTGACGCAATATTCCTTGGTATGGGGACCTACACATATATGAAGGGTGGATTTCCTGGTGAAGATTTAGACGGCGTCATTGAGGCATTACCTTATCTTATATCCAGCATAAACAAACATTTAAATATAAATGTTAATTCTCTTGATTTTATGGATATGAAAGGACAAAAAGTTATTGTCTTAGGTGGCGGGGACACAGCTATGGATTGCAATAGGACCGCTATAAGGCAACAAGCTAAATCAGTAAAATGTCTTTATCGCAGAGATGAAGAAAATATGCCTGGGTCTAGGAGAGAAGTAAAAAATTCCCGCGAAGAAGGTGTTGAATTTATATTTAATTACCAACCTATTGAAATTATTGAAAATAATGGGAAAGCAGCAGGTGTGAAAATAATAAAAACGGCACTTGGTGAACCTGATGAGCGTGGCAGAAGACTACCAATTCCAGTTCCTGATTCAGAAGAAATTATAGAAGCAGATAAAATTATTGTTGCCTTTGGTTTTCGCGCTAATCCACAGTCTTGGTTCTCAAAAAATGACATTAATATAGACAATAATGGCTTAGTCGTAGTCAATGAGAATAAGTTAAAATTCCAAACAAGAAATCCAAAAATATTTGCTGGCGGTGATATGGTCCGCGGAGCGGATTTAGTTGTCACGGCAGTGTTTGAAGGACGTGAAGCAGCATCTAGCATGCTTGAATATTTAAAAATATAAAAAACTAAGTAAAATAAATATGGCAACTAAGCTGAAAAACGCACGCCTGCTCCATGCACTTTTAAAAAAACCTGTAGATAGGACGCCTGTCTGGATTATGCGTCAGGCTGGGCGTTATTTACCAGAATATCGTGAGTTAAGAAAAAAAGCTGGAAGTTTTTTAAAACTATGCAAAACGCCAGAATTAGCTTGCGAAGTTACCTTGCAACCAATAAATAGGTTTGATTTAGACGCAGCTATTATTTTTTCGGATATATTAACAATACCTGATGCAATGGGACTGAATCTAAAGTTTGCAGATGGGGAAGGGCCTTACTTTGAGAATCCAATAAAAACTACAGATGATATTAGGAAGTTGTCTGTACCAGATCCAACCGAAGAACTAGGTTATGTTATGCAAGCAATATCCTTGGTAACTTCAGAACTAGATAACTCAATACCTGTGATTGGTTTTGCTGGAAGTCCATGGACTATTGCTACATATATGGTAGAAGGCTCAAGCAGTAAAGTTTTTTTAAAAATCAAAAAACTTTTACATGAAGATCCTTTAGCATTAGATTTGCTGTTAGAAACTTTGAGTAAAAGCATAACGAGTTACTTAAATGCCCAGATCGCAGCGGGTGCTAATGCTGTGATGCTATTTGATACTTGGGGAGGGATTCTCGACACAGAAGAATATAAACATTTTTCATTAGAACCAATGTATAAAATACTCCAAGGATTAAAACAAAATAATAACAATGCCGAAATACCCACAATTATTTTCACAAAAAAAGGTGGAAAATGGCTAGAAATTATTGCAGAAAGTGGCTGCAGCGCGATAAGTATAGACTGGGAAACTGATATTGAAAAAGCTAGAAAAAGAGTAGGTGCGCAAGTTGCCTTACAAGGAAACCTGGATCCCTCTGTGTTGAAAGAAAATGATGAAGTAATAAAAAATGCAGTAGAAAAAGTGTTACGAGGATATGGTAAAGGGCCAGGGCATATTTTTAATCTAGGCCACGGTATAGGCCAAGAAATTGATCCTGAAAGGGTTAGCACTCTAGTAGAATCAGTCCATAGACTAAGCGTTAAGTACCATAATTAAAATAACTGCTCTGGGATCACGGGTGTTTCCTTTTTTGAAGCTGCCGGGTCTGTAGAGCTAAATTTTCTTGGGACATACTCTTCACGGAAAGTTTCAATTAAAACATCCTCATTATTAACTGCCGAAAGCAAACCATCTTTAGGGTCAATATTTACTGTTACTATACCTTCTGGTGGTCCAATGATAAATTCAGGATCACCTTTTAATGCTAGTCTCATAAAATCAATCCACATCGGTAATGCGGCAACCCCTCCAACTTCTCGATTGCCAAGCGGAGTATGGTCATCAAATCCAACCCACGCAGTCGTAACAATATTATTGTTATAGCCACTGAACCATGCATCACGCTGATCATTTGTCGTTCCAGTTTTTCCAGCAAGATCTTTCCTGCCAATTTTCTTTGCTTTTCTTCCAGTACCATTTTGTATGACATCGCGCATCATGCTAACCATTTGAAAAACATTTCTTTTTTCTAAAACTCTTGGTGCCTGCTGAACTGATCTAGTTAATTTACTAAGATCTATCAATTCGTCGGTAAAACCAATATCACTCAGTGGTAAATCTCCCTCTTCTAAGCTTTCGCATGCAATATCGCAGGCAACTTCTGGATTAGATACGTATTCAATCCCTCCGTGTTTAAATTGAATACGGTCAATTAAATATGGTTTTATTTTATAGCCGCCATTTGCAAAAGTTGCATAAGCTTGCGCCATCTCAATTGGTGAAACTTCACCACTACCTAATGCTAATGTTAAATTAAAAGGTAATTTTTCTCTTTTGAAACCAAAACGTTCAATATAATCCATTGCGTAATCAAGACCGACACGATTCAGCAGTCTTATTGAAACCATATTTCTTGAGTGTGTTAATGCTTCTCTTAAACGTGTTGGTCCAAAAAACTTACCGCTATAATTTTGTGGACGCCAAATTCCTTCTACACTTTCATCAGCAAACACCATAGGAGCATCATTTATTATACTCGCTGGTGTATAACCTTTTTCTAAAGCCGCAGAATAGATGAATGGCTTAAAACTAGAGCCCGGCTGCCTGAACGCTTGTATTGCCCTGTTGAATTTGCTCAACTGAAAATCCATTCCACCAACTAAAGCTTGAATACTTCCATCTTCAGCTGCGATAGAAACCAGCGCTCCCGAGACTATTGGTATTTGTCTAAGCTTCCACCCTTGGCTATCTGTACCACTTATTCGTATAAGATCTCCTACTTTTAGCACATCTTTAACAGACTGTATTTTTGGTCCTCTTGCGTTTTCATTAATATACTGTCTAGCCCATACAATATTATCTAATTTAATTACAGCTAGCTTGTTATGGTTGCGATACACCAAGGCATCTTGGTCGCTTATATCAATCACAACTGCAGGCTTTAAATTGGCAACTGTCGGCATATCTTGTAATATTTTTTTATAGCCACCCATGCCCATTGATTTTATATTCGGTATGTTGCGCTCAGGTCCACGATAACCATGACGTACATCATATGCCACTAAAGCTTTTCTTAGCGCTTGGTTTGCTTTTTTCTGGAAATCGCTTCGCAACGTTGTAAAGACATCATAACCATCAAGATAAGCGTTTTGTCCATAACGCTCAAACATTTCAGCGCGAACCATTTCAGCTACATAATCCGCTCGTAACTCAATAACAGGTCGGTGTAAAACTGCAGTAACTGGTGCAAGATCTGCCTCATTGTAAGATTCTTGTGTTATATACCCCAAAGCAAGCATGCGACCTAAGACATAATGGCGACGCTCTATAGCGCGTTCTGAATTTACAATAGGATTATAGCGTGACGGTGCTTTTGGCAATCCAGCAATCATACTAATTTGTGCTAATGTTAAATCATGTAATGCAGCCCCATAGTATATTTCTGATGCAGCCCCAACTCCGTATGCCCTACTCCCTAAATATATTTTATTTAAATAAAGTTCTAGGATTTCTTCCTTTTTAAGAATTTTCTCAATACGAAAAGCGAGAAATATCTCTCTCAACTTTCGAACGAATTTCTTTTCTCTGCTGAGATAATAGTTTCTTGCTAACTGCATGGTAATAGTGCTACCGCCTTGTTTGATCTTCCCTGTCTTTAATAAGCTAAGAGTTGCCCGCACAAGACCTTGATAATCAACTCCAGGGTGATCAAAAAATCTGTCATCTTCAGCCGCCAAAAAAGCCTGTTGCATTTTGATAGGAACATTATTCAAAGATACTGGGCTTCTACGCTTTTCTCCAAAAATTGATAAAAGACGGCCATCACGAGTGAAAATACGCATTGGTGTTTGCTGTCTTTCATCTTTAATCTTTTCGACTGAAGGAAGGCCTGGGTGTATATAGACATAAGCTCCAATTAAAATATCTACACCAATAGCAATCGCCAGCACAATCGATAAAACTAAATTACGTAGTAAAAAATTCATTCAATTTCTGTTAAATTGCTTATAGTCTTAAAGTATACATCTTTGTTTATTTATTGGATTATTGTTTTGGGTAAAAATTCAAAAAATATTTTCTTAATAGGCCCTATGGGCGCTGGGAAATCCACCATAGGGAAAATATTAGCAAAACGCCTTGATTTGGACTTCTGGGATAGTGACCAGGTAATAGTCGAACAAACAGGTGCCAGTATTAGCACAATCTTTGAGCATGAGGGTGAACCTGGTTTCCGTATAAGAGAAAATGAGATTATTGCTGAATTAGTTGAAAAACAAGGAGTGCTGATCGCAACAGGAGGGGGGGTTGTTCTTAGTGAAAATAACCGAAAGTTGCTTGCAGACAAGGGTACTGTTATCTATCTTCAAGTTGGTCTAGAAAAGCAGATTACGCGTGCTAAGAATGACACCAATCGTCCTCTTTTACAGGGAAAAGATTTACGCCAGACACTAACTGAGTTGGCAGAAAAAAGATCTGAGCTCTATGAAGAGATATCGAGTTTCTCTATTTGCACTGATGATGATAGCCATATAGATAAGATTATTGTGAAAATATTGGATGCTCTTAAAACATATGGGTACAAATAGAATTATTTCAATATAAAAAATATGTTAATTTAGGAAAACTTAATGCAAACACTCAATCTCGACCTTGGTAATCGCAGCTATCCTATCTACATAGGTAGTGGTATTTTGAGTATGAAAAAAATACTCTGCCAGCATATAGAAGGAAAAAATATTGCCATAGTTTCTAATGAAACAATCGCAAATTATTATCAAGAGATACTATGCAAATCACTTGGGGAATATGAAATACTCTCTATCACTCTCCCTGATGGAGAAAAACAAAAAAATCTATCTACTGTAGAAAAGATATATGACTTACTAGTTGAAAATCATTTCCCAAGAGATTCAACTTTAGTAGCTTTAGGCGGTGGAGTTGTTGGAGACATAACTGGTTTTGCAGCTTCCACGTACCAAAGAGGTGTCGGCTTTATACAAATACCAACTACGCTGCTTGCTCAGGTTGATTCTTCTGTAGGTGGAAAAACTGGCGTTAACCATCCCCAAAGTAAAAATATGATTGGTGCTTTTTATCAACCTAAAGCTGTAATTATTGATACCGAGACCCTTAAAACTTTAGATAAAAGAGAAATCTCAGCTGGTCTAGCAGAGGTAATTAAATATGGTCTTCTTGCAGACGCCAATTTCTTCGCTTGGCTAGAAAATAATATAGTAGAACTTTTAGCTAGAAATGACGAAGCACTAATACAAGCAATAACACAATCTTGCAAAAATAAAGCTAAGATAGTCTCAGAGGATGAGTTGGAAACTAACAAAAGAGCATTATTAAATCTAGGCCATACATTCGGCCATGCAATAGAGGCAGTCCTTGGTTACGGAAATTGGCTTCATGGTGAAGCAGTAGGGTGTGGGCTAGTGATGGCTGCTAAATTATCAAATCAAATTGGTTGGTTGAATACTACTGAGTTAGACAGAATAATAGCACTCATTGAAAAAACTGGTTTACCCACTAAACTGCCAAAAGAGATAGACAGAAAAAAACTAAAAGAACATATGTTTTTTGATAAAAAAATATTAAAGGGCGAGCTGCGGCTAGTACTATTGAAAAAAATTGGTAAAGCGCTTATAACAACCGATTTTTCTGAAAACGCACTTGATGATTTGCTGTTAAATTTTTAAAAAAAGCAGTATGCAACAATTAGAAAAATTTGCTGTTACAAAAGATAATTCAAAAGGAAGAATATATGCTGAACCAGAAGCTGAATATAGAGACTTATTCCAAAGAGATAGGGATAGGATCATACATAGCACTGCATTTAGAAGGCTAGAATACAAAACTCAGGTATTTGTAAACCACGAAGGTGATTTATTCCGGACTAGGCTCACCCATACATTAGAAGTTGCACAAATTGCACGCTCAGTATCTAGTGCATTAAATTTAAATGAAAATTTATCTGAAGCAATAGCTTTGGCTCATGATCTTGGCCATACTCCATTTGGCCATGCTGGGCAAGGGGCTCTTAACCGATGTATGTCAGAAAATGGAGGTTTTGAGCATAACCTCCAATCCATACGAGTAGTCGACATACTGGAAGAAAGGTATGCAGAGCATCCTGGACTCAATCTATGTTTTGAAACTAGAGAAGGTATTTTGAAACATTGTTCAAAAAAAAATGCATGTGAGTTGGGAGATTTAGGAAAACGGTTCTTAGAAAAAAAACAACCGAGTCTTGAAGCTCAATTAACAAACATCGCAGATGAAATTGCATATAACAACCACGATATAGATGATGGTTTCAGAGCAGGCATGCTCGATATTGAAAGCCTAAAAGAAACAGAGCTTTTTGGCATGCATTACCTTGAAGTGTGTAAAGTACATAAAAATTTAAAAAAGAGAGTCTTAATATATGAAGTTATAAGAAGAATGATAAATACACTTGTGTTAGATCTTATACATGAAACAAAAAAGAATATAAAAATATTATCTCCGCAAAATATAAAGGATATACGAAATCATAATGAGCCACTCGTTGCGCAAAGCTTTGAACTTAAAAAACAAAGCAATGAGTTGAAAAAATTTCTCCGCATAAACTTATACGAACATAAAAGAGTAAAAGAAATGACAACCAAAGCAGAACATATAATTGCTAGTCTTTTCATGTCATTCCTAGAAAATCACCAATTAATGCCACATGATTATTGTAAAAAAGCCCAAGAAAACGAAAATAATATGGAGAAAACTCGTGTTGTTGCAGACTATATAGCTGGGATGACTGATCGTTTTGCATTTTCGTGTTATGAAAATCTATCAAATATTAAATAAACCAGGCATTTAAACGTATTTTCAAAAAATTGAACCAAAGTGTCTCCCGCTTTATACTGTTCTATTACGTTGAAAAAATAACGCTATGTGCTCATAAAGGCGCAGACCGGCGAACGTAAAGAGTAAATAAATGATTGATATCCCAAAGAAAAATAGCATGTACGACCCACGGTTTGAAAAAGATAGCTGTGGATTTGGCTTGATAGCACAAATGGATGATAAGCCCAGCCATGAGCTTATCAAAACTGCGATTAAAGCTCTAACGCGCCTCACACACCGTGGAGCAGTAGCGGCAGATGGAAAAACTGGCGATGGGTGTGGTTTGCTGATTAAAAAACCTGACAGTTTTTTTAAATTAATAGCAAAACAAGAAAATTTTGATTTATGTAAATTATATGCCGTTGGTATGGTATTTCTAAATGCAGAAGAAAAAATAGCTCAACACCAAGAAAAATACTTCAAACAAAAAATTAAAGAAGAAGGGTTAAATTTTGTCGGCTGGCGAGTAGTGCCTATTAACTCAAAAGCTTGCGGTGAATCAGCACTACAAACATTGCCGTGCCCAAAACAACTATTTATTAATGCTCCAAATGACATGGATGAAAAAACTTTTGAAGCAAAACTTTTCCTTATAAGAAGACGTGTAGAAATCCATTTCAGCAAGAAAGATGAAATCTTCTATGTGCCCAGTCTCTCCTCAAGAGTTATCTCATATAAGGGTCTCATAATGCCTGAATATCTCCCTACATTTTATGAAGATCTCAATGATGAAACTTTAGCTTCATCAGTTTGCGTTTTCCACCAAAGATTCTCAACAAACACCCTCCCTCAATGGGATTTAGCCCAACCATTTAGGTTCCTTGCCCATAATGGAGAAATAAATACAGTTTGTGGAAATAGGAATTGGGCTGAAGCACGTGCGTCAACTTTTCATACCGATCACATACCAGGCCTATCTGAGCTAAAGCCATTAGTCTCTATGACTGGCTCTGATTCGTGCAGTTTAGATAATATGCTTGAAATTTTATCAATAGGCGGAATGGACCTATTTCGTGCTATGAAACTTTTAATCCCTCCCGCATGGAAAAACAATAAGAATTTAGATACAGAAACACGCGCTTTTTATGAATACAACTCAATGCATATGGAACCCTGGGATGGGCCAGCTGGTATTGTATTAACTGATGGCAGATATGCTGCTTGTGTTATGGATAGAAATGGTTT
>Ga0315338_1001966_pt1 | contig 22571 bp, 15 predicted proteins | sample ASW8metaG_FD_204518 | JGI IMG/M metagenome (GOLD analysis project Ga0315338, IMG submission 204518) | Ammonia-oxidizing marine archaeal communities from Monterey Bay, California, United States - ASW #8 | ecosystem: Environmental > Aquatic > Marine > Coastal | place: USA: California | collected... | reverse complement strand
GGTTGATGAGAATGCTACCGGCGGCGAACATCGCAGCCGCGAGTGCCACCAGGATCAGCGCCGTCATATGCTCGAAGACGACCGGATCGAAGCCAATGACGACAACGCCGGCGAGGGCGATAGAGATCGCCGCCACCCGGCGCCAGCCGATGCGCTCGCCGAGGAACATCACGCCCATGATGGTGGTGAAGGGGACGCTAAGCTGGACCGCGATCGCCACCGAGGCGACGTCGCCGCTCAGGCTGAAACCCGTATACATAAGCGCGTAGTGCAGCGCGCCCATGGTCAGCGAAATACCAATCAGCAGTTTGACCTGCCCGCGAGGCGTACGAAGGAAGTAGGCCAGCAGAACCCCAACGACCGCCCAGCGAAGCGCGGTGAAGAAGATGGGCGGGTAGTTCTGGACCCCGAGCTTGGCGGCGACGAAGGCGTAGCCCCACGCCATGTTGACGATCAGGGCAAGACCGAGATGAGCGGGGGTCATGCCGGCAGCGCCGCCTGCAACGGATGACGCCACGGCGGCGGATCAGACGATGTCCCACACGGAGTCGCATCGCAGCGCGGGCCGCCGCGCAAGCGAATCGGAGGAGTCGCCACGGCGCTAGTTGAGGGCCCGTTGCTTGGCGATCCGGTCGTAGGCATCGTTGATGACCGCCAGCTTTTCGTTGGCGACCTCGACGAATTCCGCCGGCATTCCCTCCGCGATCAACCGATCGGGGTGGTGCTCGCGGATCAGCGCGCGGTAGCGCTTCTTCAGCTGGTCGTCGCTGATGTCGTGGGGCGCGCCGATGATGCGATAGGGGTCGGCCTCGTCGGCACCGATGTTCGAGGCCCGAATGCGGTCGAACTCAGCATCGCTGAAGCCGAAAATTTCTGCCACACCACTCAGGAACGCGATTTCATTGGGATGGATGACATCGTCCGCCTTGGCGATATGGAATAAGCCGTCTAACAAGTCTTCGAGTACCGCCGGGTTGTCGTGGAACAGCTTGGCTATCTGGCGCGCATAAGGTTCGTAGCCCCCCGCGTCGCGACGCGCGCGATCGAAGACCCGCGCAACGTTGTTCATCTCCTCTGGGGGAATGCGGAAGACTTCCTTGAACGCCGCGACCTCATCGGCGGTCACGCGCCCGTCAGCCTTCGCCATCTTGGCGCCGAGAGCGATGACGCCGATCGTGAAGGCGATCTGCTTGGTGCCAGCGGCCCCGTCAGAGCCTTCCTCGCCGGCCCGCCCGCGCATCTTGTCGAACGCATGGCCCGCGAGCCCGCCGAGCAGTGCGCCGAGTGGGCCCCCGAGCGCGAAACCGGCGGCGCCACCGATAAGTTTGCCCCAAATACTCATGCAATAGTGCCTGGCCGGCACCCTAGACTCTCGCCCGCCCCTCGCCAAGGCCACGCGCTCTACCTATCATCGCCCGGGGGAGCACGGCATGTCTGACGCGGCGGACCGATGGCAGTTCTGGATCGACCGTGGAGGGACTTTCACGGACGTGGTCGCGCGCGGCCCTGACGGCTCGACCCGCACGCTCAAGCTCCTTTCTGAGAATCCGGACCGCTACGAGGATGCCGCGCTTCAGGGCATCCGCGATGTCTTCGGTCTCGCCCCCGGCGGCGCCATCCCGACCGAGCGGGTGCACTCCCTCAAGATGGGGACCACGGTGGCCACCAACGCGCTCTTGGAGCGCACCGGCGAACGCACGGTCCTGGTCATCACCAAGGGTTTTCGCGATGCGCTCCGCATAGGCTACCAGAATCGCCCGCACCTTTTCGTGCGCCACATCGTCCTGCCCGAGATGCTCTACGAGCGGGTCGTCGAGATCGACGAGCGGGTGCGAGCCGACGGCACGGTACTACGGCCGGTCGACCTCGAAGCCGCCCGCGACGATCTCAGCGCCGCCTACGCCGATGGATTTCGATCAGCGGCGATCGTTTTGATGCATGGCTATCGCTTTTCCGACCACGAGCGCGCGCTTGCCTTGCTGTGCGGCGGCATCGGCTTCACGCAGATCTCCGTTTCGCACGAGGTAAGCCCGTTGATGAAGCTCGTCAGCCGCGGCGATACCACCGTCGTCGATGCCTATCTCTCGCCCATCCTCCGCCGCTATGTCGATCAGGTCGCGGGCGCGCTCGGCTCTACCCGGCTGATGTTCATGCAGTCGAACGGTGGGCTTGTCGACGCGCGGCTCTTTCAGGGCAAGGATTCGATTCTCTCGGGCCCGGCCGGCGGCGTCGTCGGCGCCGCCTGCACCAGCGCCATGGCTGGCTTCGACAAGATTATCGGCTTCGACATGGGCGGCACTTCGACCGATGTCTCGCACTATGACGGTGCCTTCGAGCGCGTTTTCGAGACCCAGGTCGCTGGCGTGCGGATGCGCGCGCCGATGATGCATATCCACACCGTCGCCGCCGGCGGCGGTTCCATCCTCCATTTCGATGGCGCCCGCTATCGCGTCGGACCGGACTCGGCGGGCGCCGATCCAGGCCCCGCCTGCTATCGTAAGGACGGCCCGCTCACGGTCACCGACGCCAATCTGATGCTCGGCCGTATCAATCCCGAGTTCTTCCCCGCCGTGTTCGGACCGAGCGGCGATCAGCCCCTCGATCCAACCGTCATCGAGAAGCGTTTCGGCGCACTCGCGGCGGCGATCACCGAGGCGACCGGCGATGCGCGCGGCCCCCGCGAGGTGGCGGCGGGTTTTCTCGCCATCGCGGTCGAAAACATGGCCAACGCCATCAAGAAAATCTCGATCCAGCGCGGCTATAACGTGAGCGAGTACACCTTGTGCTGCTTTGGCGGCGCGGGCGGGCAGCACGCCTGCGCGGTCGCCGATGCGCTCGGCATGACGCGGGTGTTTCTGCACTCGCTCGCGGGGGTGCTTTCGGCCTATGGCATGGGGCTCGCCGACACCCGTACCCTGCGCGAGCGCGCCGTCGAGATGCGCCTCGACGAGGCCTTGACTCCCGAGCTTGACCGCCACCTCGATCAGCTCGCCGCAACCGGCGTCGCCGAGCTGCGCGACCAAGGGTTGCCCGAGGCGCACATCCACGTCGTGCGCTCTGTCCACGTCCGTTATCAGGGCACCGACAAGCCGCTGATCGTCGAGTTCGGCGCGTGCGCCGCAATTGTCGAGCGTTTCGAGACGGCGCACCGCCAGCGCTATGGGTTCTCGTCACCGGAAAAACCGTTGATCGTCGAAGCCGTCGCGGTCGAGGTGATCGGCGGCGCTGAAACGATCGAGGACACGATCCGCGCGGCTCCACCGCGCGGCGCGCTACCACCGCACCGTGCCGAAGTCGCCGTGTTCGTGGACGGCGCCGACGCCACCGCTCCGGTCTTCGACCGCGCCAACCTCGCGCCCGACGATTGTGTCGAGGGACCAGCGCTGATCATCGAGCCCCACGGCACCAATTGGGTAGCGCCAGGCTGGCGAGCCGAGGTCACCGACCGCGACCACCTGATCCTGACTCGGGTGGAGGCGCTGGCGCGCGGCACTGCGGTCGGCACGAAGGTCGATCCGGTCATGCTGGAGATCTTCAACAACCTCTTCATGTCGATCGCCGAGCAGATGGGCGTGCGACTTGAGAACACGGCTTACTCCGTCAACATCAAGGAGCGGCTCGATTTCTCGTGTGCGTTGTTCGATACCGACGGCGAACTCATTGCCAACGCGCCGCACATGCCAGTCCACCTCGGCTCGATGAGCGAGAGCATCCAAACCATCCTTCGACTGCGCCAAGGCACGATGGCACCAGGGGACGTCTACATGCTGAACGCGCCGTACAACGGCGGCACCCATCTTCCCGACATCACGGTCATCACCCCGGTTTTCGACGACGCTGGCGGCGAGGTTCTGTTCTACGTCGGCTCGCGCGGTCACCACGCCGATGTCGGGGGCATCACGCCGGGTTCGATGCCGCCCGACAGCCACACCGTCGAGGAAGAGGGCGTGCTCATCGACAACGTAAAGGTCGTCGATCAGGGGCGCTTTCTCGAGGCCGAGGTGCTGGCGCTGCTGCGCTCCGGTCCCTACCCCTGCCGCAACCCGTCGCAGAACGTCGCCGACCTCAAGGCGCAGATCGCGGCCTGCGAAAAAGGCGTCCAAGAATTACGCCGCATGGTCGAACACTTCGGCCTCCCGGTCATGCGCGCTTATATGAGCCATGTACAAGATAACGCCGAGGAATCGGTGCGGCGAGTCATCGATGTCCTCACCGACGGTGAATTCGTCTACCCGCTCGATGACGGCAACAGCATCGCCGTCCGCATCGAGATCGACCACGCCGCACGCGCCGCCACCATCGACTTCACAGGCACCTCGGCCCAACTCGACAGCAACTTCAACGCTCCGACCGCCGTCTGCCGTGCCGCTGTCCTTTACGTCTTCCGCTCACTGGTCGATGAGGATATTCCGCTCAATGCGGGTTGCCTGAAACCGATCCGCATTGTCCTCCCGGAAGGATCAATGCTCAATCCGCGCTACCCGGCGGCCGTGGTCGCCGGCAACGTCGAAACCTCGCAGATCATCACCGATGCGCTGTACGGGGCGCTTGGCGTCCTGGCCGGCGCGCAGGGAACAATGAACAACCTCACCTTCGGCAACGCGCGCCACCAGTACTACGAGACGATCTGCGGCGGTTCCGGCGCCGGCCCTGATTTCGATGGCACCGACGCGGTTCACACCCACATGACAAACTCGCGCCTCACCGACCCTGAGGTGCTGGAGTGGCGCTTTCCCGTGCTGCTTGAGGACTTCAGCATCCGCCGGGGATCGGGCGGCGACGGCGCCCACCGTGGCGGCGACGGGGCAATCCGTCGCCTACGGTTCTACGAGACGATGACCGCCGCGATCCTCTCGAGCCACCGGGTGGTGCCGCCGTTCGCGCTTGAGGGTGGGGAGCCAGGCGAGGTCGGCCGCAATTGGGTCGAGCGAGCCGACGGCACCATGATTCCACTCGCAGGCTGCAACAAGATCACGATGGCCCGCGGCGACGTATTCGTGATTCAAACGCCGGGCGGCGGCGGCTTTGGTCCCGCCCAGATCAAGCGCGCGGCGGCCGCGTAGACCCATTTACCACTGCGCGACCGGCCGTTAGAATCGCCGCAACGCAACCTCCGACGCCCGAGAAACGTCGCCCCCCAGGAGAGTACCCATGGCCATGACACCCGTCGACCCTCACAAGGTCCAGTTCACCGGCGAAAACTCATTCCTCCGCCTCAAGGCGACCGAGGACGGGCCGGACACGACCACCTGCTCACATTGGCGCTCGTTCTTCTCGCCGGGCGGACCGGGCACAGTGTTGTTTGTGCAGTCCGACGCTACCGATGGCCAGGTCAAGATCTACTCTGACAACCCCGCGTTCACGCGCTGGGTCCAGGAGCTGGAGGCCGGCATGCGGGCACAGTTCAGCAACACCAGCGACCCCATCATCGAGGCTACGTTTGCGCGCTCGGGTGACTACCGCTCGACCTACGGGGAGATCGTCGATTCAGCTGATGGCCGCATTCAGCTGAGCTGGGGCGACATCCGCGAGCCGTTCTTCATCCGCTTCGAGCCCGGCAACGACATCACCGGCGACTGGGGTGTCTACAGCAACTTGATTCCGGCGTGGGATTGCAGCCTCGATGTCGCCGGGCGCAAGGCCACGGGCAGCACGTTCGGTGAGGTTATCGCCGGGCACCCCGCCAGCATCTCCTGCCTCGCGTGGGGCGAGAGTTGGCTTCAGGGACCTCGCTAGCGCCGCCAGCATCGGTGGGGCGGCATGAAGCGAGCCACCCCAAGATCGCGCTACTGGGTCACGCGCTTCAGGTAGGCGAGCAAGTTTTCGCGGTCTTCGGGCTTCTTCAGACCGGGGAACGCCATCTTGCCTTTGGGCACGACCGCCTTCGGCTTCGTCAAATAGGCGTCGAGGATTTCGTCGTCCCAGACGATGCCCGACTCGCGCATTGCTTTCGAGTACTTGAAGCCCTCGATCGAGGCTGCCGCGCGGCCGAATATGCCATGGAGATTCGGACCAACCTTGTTCCTGCCACCCGCCTCGACCGTGTGACAGGCCTTGCACTTGTTGAACACCTTCTCGCCTTTGGCTGGGTCGCCTTCCGCCAGCACCGAGCCGATGCCGAGCATCATCACGAACGCGAACGCCGTTACTACCGTTCTGACCATCACGCCATCCCTCATTGTCGTTTGCAACGCGCCGCGCCTCAGCTGGCGGCGGCGGGCTTGCCTTGCACGTTCATGAGGTAGAGGCCCGCTATCATCAGCACCAGCGCCGCCCATATCCACGAACTCAGCGAATCGCCGAAAATGATGAGGCCCCACACCACCCCTGCGATCGTCGCTATATAGTTCGACGTCGAGAAGAACACCGGCCCAGCAAGGCGAATGATCTCGAAGAAGCAGAGCCAGAAAACGGCATAGAACAAGGCCACAACGATCAGCGCCGCTTCACCCTCACCAAAGTCCGAAGTGAAGAACCACCAACTATCGGCCACGGCCATCACCGGTAGAAGAAATAGAGCCGCCACCAGCTGGACGCCGGCCGATACGGAAACCGAGCGAGCCTCGGGCGGGCGGAACTTGGCGGCACTGATTCCGCACACTGCGAAGCAGAGCGGCGCGAGCAGCGCGACCGCGACCCACCCCGCCATCTCGGGCTCGGGCAGGCTCGCCTCCGGGACGATGATGAGCAAAACTCCGATCAGCCCAAGCACGATGCCGCCGATTCCGAACCAGTGAAAACGCTCCATCACCAGGGCCAAGGCCAGCAAATAGGTCATCATCGGCACCAAGGTTTGGCCCAGCGCTAGCACCGAAGCGGGAACCTTGGGCGCGACAAAGGCCAGAATTGTGATCGGCAACGCCATGCCGAGGACGCCCACGATGATGTAGGTCCGCAGGTGCGGCCAGCTGAGGCTTGGCGGCGTCCGGCGAGCCATGCTCAGGCCCAACAGGACAATGCCTGAGATCAGGCACGACCAGAACACGTACGGAATGAAGGGAACGCCGTCGACCGTGGCGATGCGGTTCAGAGAGAACATCAGCCCCGTGCCGACCCCGGCGGTGACCAACATCGCGAGCGGCCACAATAGCCCCCGCCTCTCCATCACATCGGTGACCATGATCCCCCCACGCCAGCGCGACCCACCAATAGCACGCCCCTCCGCCGCCACGAAAGCCGTCGGAGTTCGGCTCAGATGTGGATCGGCCGTCCGGCGACGGCCAACGCAGCTTCCTTGACGGCCTCGTTCAGCGTCGGATGTGCGTGGCAGATCCGGGCCACATCCTCGGCGCTGCCGCCGAACGCCATGGCGAGCACCGCCTCGGCGATCATCGTGCCGGCGTCGGCGCCGATGATGTGGACGCCCAATATGGCGTCGGTCTTCTCGTCGACGAGGATCTTGACGAAGCCGTCGGTTGCGGCGTTGACCCGCCCGCGGGCGTTGGCCGAAAACGGGAACTTGCCGGCCTTGTAGGCCACGCCCGCCTCCTTCAGCTGTTCCTCGGTCCGGCCCACGGCCGCGACCTCGGGCGCGGTATAGACGACGCTCGGCACCTTGCCATAGTCCACGTGACCCGCCTGTCCAGCCATGGTTTCGACACAGGCGATGCCGTCCTCCTCGGCCTTGTGGGCCAGCATCGGCCCGGCGATCACATCACCAATGGCATAGATGCCGGCGACCGCGGTCTCAAACCGCTCGTTGACCGAAATACGGCCCTGGTTTTCGGTCTTCAGGCCGACCTCGGCCAGCCCCAACCCATCGGTGTAGGGGCGGCGACCGATCGAGACCAGGACGACGTCGGCCACGAGTTTCTCGGCCTTGCCGCCCTGGGCTGGCTCGATCGAAAGTTCCACACCCGACTTCTTGGTCTTCGCCGCTGTCACCTTGGTGCTAAGTTTGAAGGCCAATCCCTGCTTCTTGAGCACCCGTTGCAGGTGTTTGGCGATCTCGCTATCCATGCCCGGAACCAAGCGATCGAGGAATTCGACCACCGTCACCCGCGCTCCCAGCCGCGCCCACACTGAGCCGAGCTCAAGCCCGATGTAGCCGCCGCCAATCACCACCAGGGTGCCCGGCACGGCCTCAAGATCGAGCGCGCCGGTCGACGACACGATCCGCTTTTCGTCGATCTCGACACCGGGCAGTGTAGTCGGCTCCGAACCCGTCGCAATAATGATTCGCTGGGCCTTCAACGTGCGCTCGCCGCCCTCGTTCAATGCCACCACCACAGCGCCGGCCGCGCCAAGGCGACCGCGCCCCGCAACGTACTCCACCTTGTTCTTGCGCAGCAGGTACTCGATGCCCTTGGTCAAATCCTCGACGACCCCGCCCTTGCGATCCATCATCGCATCCAGGTCGAGACCCACACCCGTGGCCTTGATACCGTGCGCCTTGAGGCCATGGCGCGCCTCGGCGTAAAGCTCGGACGACTGGAGCAACGCCTTGGAAGGAATGCAGCCGACATTGAGGCAGGTACCGCCCAGGCTGCCGCGCGACTCGACGCAGGCCGTGCGCATCCCGAGCTGCGCGGCGCGGATCGCCGCGATATAGCCGCCAGGGCCGCCGCCGACTACGACCAGATCGTACCCGTCTTCCGCCATGATCGCTCCTAAAGATCGAGGAGGATGCGTTGCGGATCCTCGATGCCGTCCTTGACCCGGACCAGGAACGACACCGCCTCGCGCCCATCGATGATCCGGTGGTCATAGCTCAACGCCAGATACATCATCGGCCGGACCACGATCTCTCCGTCCACCGCCACCGGCCGCTCCTGGATCTTGTGCATGCCGAGAATGGCCGATTGCGGCGGATTGAGGATCGGCGTCGACAGGAGCGAGCCGAACACACCGCCGTTGGTGATGGTGAACGTGCCGCCGGTCATGTCCTCCATTGTCAGCTTACCATCGCGCGCGGCGCGCCCGAGCGAACCGATCGCGCCCTCGACGGCGGCGAAGCTCAGCACGTCGGCATCGCGAACCACTGGCACCACCAGGCCATTGGGCGAGCTCACCGCGACCCCGATATCGTAGTGATTCTTGTAGACGATCTCGTCGCCTTGGATCTCCGCGTTGACTGTCGGCATCTCTTTCAGCGCGACGATGCACGCCTTAATGAAAAACGACATGAAGCCGAGGCGAACGCCGTGCTTCTTCTCGAAGCCCTTGCGATAGGCGTCGCGCGCCGCCAACACCCGGGTCATGTCCACCTCATTGAAGGTGGTCAGCATCGCCGCCGTGTTCTGGGCCTCCTTCAAGCGCTCGGCGATCCGCCGGCGCAGGCGGGTCATCTGCACCCGCTCTTCGCGATCAGCCGGCGCAGGCGACGATGGGGCCGACGGGGTCGGTGTCCCGCTCTCGATCATCTTCAAGACGTCGCCCTTGGTGATCCGTCCGCCGGGACCGCTGGCCGGGATGGACCGGCTGTCTCGTCCGTGCTCGGCGACCAGTTTGCGCACCGCTGGCGACAGTTCGGCCTCGACCGGCGCGGGAGCGGTTTGCGTCGCCGCGGGAGGTGCGGGAACACGCGGCGCAGGCGCGAATGGTGCGGGAGTGGGTGCCGCCGCTGGGGCCGCTGGGGCCGCTGGGGCCGCTGGCGCAGCTACCGCGCCGCCACTTTCAGCAACTTGGCCGAGAAGCGCTCCTATTTCGACCGTTGTGCCTTCCTCAGCATTGATCGCAGCAAGGGTGCCGGCCGTGCTCGCGAACACCTCGAGCGCCACCTTGTCGGTCTCGAGCTCGCACAAGGGCTCGTCCACCGCCACCGGCTCGCCCACGGCCTTGAACCACTTCGCGACTGTCGCCTCGGTCACAGATTCACCGAGCGCCGGAACTGTGACGTCGATGGTCATGGTCCTATCTGCATACCTTTTTCTTCGACGTGGACGGCGCGGCGAGCACGGTCAGCGCGTCGTCGATGAGCTTGGCCCGTTGGGACAAATGAGTCTTGAGGGTCCCAGGCGCCGACGACGCCATATCGGGCGGCCCGACGTAGCGGGGACGCGCGCACGTCGCGCCGATCGCGATCTGCACCTCTTCAAGGCGTGGCGCCATGAAGGTCCAGGCGCCTTGATTGCGCGGTTCCTCTTGGCACCAAAGCACCTCGGCCTTCGCGAATCGCTTGAGTTCCTTGGTCAGCGCTCGAGCTGGAAACGGGAACAGTTGCTCCACACGAAGGACCATAACATCCTTGATGCCGCGCTTCTCGCGCTCCTCGAACAAATCGTAGTAGACCTTGCCGCTGCACAGAACGACCCGCTTGACCTTGTCATCGGCCACCAGTTCGCCATCGTCCCACAACACCCGGTGGAAGCTGCTGCCCGGCCCCATGTCCGCAAGAGACGATACGGCGCGCTTGTGGCGCAGCAGCGATTTCGGCGACATCACGACCAGCGGCTTGCGGAAATCGCGATGGAGTTGCCGGCGCAGCAAGTGGAAGAAGTTGGCCGGCGTAGTGCAATTGACGATCTGCCAGTTGTCGTCCGCCGACAACTGCAAGAAGCGCTCGAGCCGGGCCGAGCTGTGTTCCGGTCCCTGCCCCTCGTGGCCGTGCGGCAGCAGTAGCACCAGCCCGCTCATGCGCAGCCACTTCATCTCGCCGGCCGCCACGAACTGGTCGATGATGACCTGAGCACCATTGGCGAAATCGCCGAATTGGGCCTCCCACAGCACCAGGGCGTTGGGCTCGGCGAGGGTGTAGCCATACTCAAAGCCGAGCACCGCCGCCTCCGACAGCATGCTGTCGACGACCTCGAACGTGGCCTGATCGCCGCCCAGATTGGCTAGCGGCGTGTAACGCGCCTCGGTGGTCTGGTCGATCAGAACGGCATGGCGCTGGGAGAACGTGCCGCGGCTCGAATCCTGACCGCTTAGGCGGACGGCGAAGCCCTCGCGCAGCAGCGAGCCGAACGCCATCGCCTCGCCCACCGCCCAATCGATATTGGCGCCCGCCTCGATGGCCTCGCGCTTGGCCGTGAGTTGACGGCGGATCGTCCGATGTAGGTCAAAATCACCGGGCACAGTCGTTAGAACCCGTCCGATATCCTTGAGGCAGGACAGCTTCACCGCTGTTTTGCCGCGCCGCGCCCCATCGCGTGCGGTCGCCAAACCCTGCCAGCGTCCTTCCAACCAATCAGCCTTGTTGGGCTTGTAGCCCTTGGCCATTTCGAATTCCGAATCGAGGCGCCGATGGTAAGCGTTGGTCATCTCCTCCGCCTCGCCGGGGCCGATGACCCTGCCGGCTTCAAGCGCCTCGGCGTATAGCTCCCGCGTCGTCGGGTGCTCAGCGATCGCGCCGTACATCAGGGGCTGCGTGAACGCGGGCTCGTCGCTCTCGTTGTGGCCGTGGCGGCGATAGCAGAACATGTCGATGACGACATCCACGTGGAATATTTGGCGGAACTCGGTGGCAATCCGCGCGGCGTGGACCACTGCCTCCGGATCGTCGCCGTTGACATGGAAAATCGGCGCTTGCACCGCCTTGGCGATATCGGACGGATAGGGCGACGAGCGCGAGTAGATCGGGCTCGTGGTAAAACCGATCTGGTTGTTGACGATGATGTGGACCGTCCCGCCGGTCCGATAGCCGCGCAGACCCGAGAGGCCAAAACACTCGGCGATCAGGCCCTGTCCAGCGAAAGCGGCGTCGCCGTGCATCAGGATCGGTATCACTTCAACGCGATCGGTGTCGCCGCGCTGGCCCTGCTTGGCGCGCGTTTTTCCGATGACGACCGGGTTGACCGCCTCGAGGTGCGAGGGATTGGCGGCCAGCGAGAGATGAACCGAGTGTCCCGCGAAGTCACGATCAGTCGAGGTGCCGAGATGGTACTTTACGTCGCCTGAGCCCTGAACATCCTCGGGATTGGCCGGCACTCCCTCGAACTCGGCGAAGATGGCCGAATAGGGTTTGTTCATGATGTTGGCGAGGACGTTCAGCCGGCCCCGATGCGGCATACCCAACGAGACTTCCCTTACGCCAAGCTCGGCGCCACGCCGGATGATGGCCTCCAACGCCGGGATCAGGGATTCGGCCCCCTCGAGGCCGAACCGCTTGGTGCCCACATATTTACGGTGCAGAAAGCGTTCGATGCCCTCGGCCCGCGTCAGGCGGCGCAGGATATTGCGTCGGCCGTTCTTGGTGAATCGCGGGCGATACTCGTCACCCTCGATCCTCGACTGGATCCACGCTTTTTGCTCAGGATCCTGAATGTGCATGAACTCGTAGCCGATGGTCCCGCAATAGGTCTCTCGCAGCACTGAGACGATGTCATGGGTCGTCGCCCACTCCAGCCCAAGGACGCTGTTGATGAACATCGGGCGGTCGGAGTCGGCCGCGTTCAAACCGTACGAGGCCGGGTCAAGTTCGGGGTGGTGGCGGGCCGGTTCGAGCTTCAAGGGATCAAGGTTGGCGTCGAGGTGGCCGCGCACGCGGTACGCGCGGATCATCATGAGTGCAGCCAACGAGGCCTGTACCGCCTCCACAGACGCCTCGCCTTCCCCGAACGGCGCCGCCGATCGGTCGCGGCCGTCAATATCGTCGGGTTGGGGTGCCGCCCAGGATGCACCGCGCGTCGCGGTCCACACTGCCTCGATGTTATCGCCGAGATCGGCAAAGAAAGCGCGCCAGCTTTCGTCGACCGAGTTCGGGTCGCGCAGGTAGCACGCGTGCAAACCTTCGATGAAGGCGGAGTTGCCGCCAAACAAGAATGATGTGCTGTGCAGATCGGTTGTCATCTGAGTAATTCGCGTCGGCCGGCCGCTCCGCGAGCGGCGGCTAACCGTTCAGCGCCTCTAACACCTTCGCACCGATCGTCGCCGGCGACTCGCAGATCGCGACGCCAGCGCCGCGCATCGCCTCAATCTTTTCTTCGGCGCCGCCTCGGCCGCCCGCGATGATGGCGCCAGCGTGGCCCATGCGGCGGCCCGGCGGCGCGGTAAGGCCGGCGATAAAGCCAACAACCGGCTTCTTGCGCTTGTCCGCTCGCAGAAACTCAGCTGCTTCCTCCTCGGCGCTACCGCCGATCTCGCCGATCATGACGATCGCCTCGGTCTCATCGTCGGCCAGAAACAACTCCAGACAATCCACGAAATTCGTACCGTTGACGGGATCGCCGCCGATCCCGATGCACGTCGTTTGCCCGAGTTCGGCGGCCGTGGTCTGCGCCACCGCCTCATAGGTAAGCGTACCCGAGCGCGAAACAATGCCGACCCGGCCGCGCGTATGGATGTGCCCTGGCATGATGCCGATCTTGCACTCGCCCGGCGTGATGATACCCGGGCAGTTGGGGCCGATCAGGCGCGTAGGCGAGCCCGCCAGCACGCGGTTGACCCGCACCATGTCAAGCACCGGGATGCCCTCTGTGATGCAGACGATCAGAGCGATGCGGCCGTCGATCGCCTCGAGAATCGCGTCGGCGGCGAACGGCGGCGGCACGAAGATGACCGACGTGTCGGCACCAGTCTGAGCCACTGCCTGATCCACCGTGTCAAACACCGGCAAGTCCAGGTGCCGGCTCCCGCCCTTTCCGGGCGTCACGCCGCCCACCAGCCGCGTGCCATAGGCTAGCGCCTGCTCCGAGTGAAAGGTGCCCTGTGCCCCCGTGAAACCCTGACACAACAGCCTGGTTTCGCTATTGACCAGAACCGCCATTATGCAGCCGCCTTAGTCGCCGCGACCACCCGCTCCGCCGCGTCGCCCAGACTGTCGGCAGAAATGATGGCGAGCCCTGATTCAGCCAAGATGGCCTTTCCACGGACGACGTTGGTGCCCGCGAGCCGCACCACCAACGGCACCTCAAGCCCGAGTTCGCGCGCGGCCGCGACTATTCCCTCGGCAATGACGTCGCACCGCATGATGCCGCCAAAAATGTTGACTAGGATCGCCTCGACCTTCTCGTCGGCAAGGATGATCTTGAAGGCCTCTGCGACCCGCTCCTTCGTGGCGCCCCCGCCCACATCGAGAAAGTTAGCCGGGGCGCGACCGTACAACTTGATGATGTCCATGGTCGCCATGGCCAGCCCCGCACCGTTAACCAAACAGCCGATGCTGCCATCGAGTCGAATGTAGTTGAGCTCGTGCTCAGCGGCCGCGTGCTCGTCCGGATCCTCTTCGCTCTCGTCACGCAGCGCTTCAATGTCCTTGTGACGGTAGAGCGCATTGTCGTCAAAGTTCATCTTCGCGTCGAGCGCGATCACCTGATCATCGGTGGTCACGACCAAGGGATTGACCTCGAGCAGGCTCGCATCGCACTTGGTGAACGCGCGATAGAGGCCACCGATGAGCTTGGTGGCGGCGCGCACTTGAGCGCCTTCAAGACCCAGCCCGAAGGCGAGCCTGCGTGCGTGAAAGGGCTGCAGGCCAACGGCCGGGTCAACCGCCACTTTAAGGATCTTCTCCGGCGTCGCCGCCGCCACCGCCTCGATCTCGACCCCACCCTCGGTCGAGGCTATGACCGTCGGCCACCCGGTCGCCCGGTCGATCACAAGGCTGAGGTATAATTCGCGCGCGATCTCGCACCCCTCCTCGATGTAGACTCGGCCCACCTTCTGGCCGGCGGGTCCCGTCTGCTCCGTGACCAGGTTCGCCCCAAGGATGTCGCGCGCCATCGATGCGGCGTCTTCGGCCGACCTGACGACCTTGATGCCACCGCCCTTGCCGCGACCTCCAGCGTGGATCTGCGCCTTGACCACCCACACTGGACCGTCGGTGGCAGCGACCGCCCGATCGATGTCGACAGCCGAGAGGGCAACCCCGCCTTTGGGGACCTCGACCCCGAACCCGGCCAACAGCTGTTTAGCTTGGTACTCGTGGATATTCATCGGTGTCATCCTCGGCGGCGCGAATGCCGCACCTTCACAGGTTAGCGAGACTTCCTTAATTCTTCATGATCGGTCGATCATCCGCATAGGACTCAGCGACCGCCACCCTTTCGACGCTTCTTCGCGAGCGAGGGGTCGAGACGCTTGACCTCAGCTATCAGGCCGCGCACAGCCTCGGCCGAACTCTTGAAGCTCTTGCTCTCGCGCGCGTTGAGCTGAACCTCGACGATCCGCTCGACGCCGCCGGCGCCGATCACGGCTGGCACCCCAACGTAGAGGTTGCGCATCCCGTACTGTCCGCTCAGATGCGCGGCACACGGCAGAACGCGTTTCTTGTCCTTCAGATACGCTTCAGCCATCTGGGTCGCGGCCGCCGCCGGTGCATAGAAGGCCGATCCCGTCTTTAGCAGACCGACGATCTCGGCGCCGCCCGCACGCGTGCGCTGGATGATTTCGTCGATCCGCTTCTTGGTTGACCACCCCATCTTGATGAGGTCGGGGACCGGAATGCCGGCCACCGCCGAGTAGCGTGGCAGCGGCACCATGGTATCGCCATGGCCGCCGAGCACGAAGGCGGTCACATCCTCCACCGAGACTCCGAACTCCTCGGCCAGAAAGTAGCGAAAGCGCGCCGAATCGAGTACGCCCGCCATACCGACGACCATGTTCTGCGGCAGCCCGCTCGCCTCGCGCAGCACCCACACCATGGCATCGAGTGGGTTGGTGATGCAGATGACGAAGGCGTTCGGCGCATTCTTGCGGATGCCGTCGGCGACCGATTTGATGATCCCGGCGTTGGTGGACAGCAGGTCGTCGCGGCTCATGCCGGGCTTGCGTGGGATGCCGGCGGTCACGATCACCACGTCGGCCCCACGAATCGCCGCGTAGTTGCCGGCGCCGGAAAGCGCCGCGTCGAAACCGTCGATCGGCGATGATTGGGCGAGGTCTAGCGCCTTACCTTGCGAGATCCCATCGACGATGTCGAACAGCACGACATCGCCCAGTTCCTTCAACCCGGCCAGGTGGGCAAGCGTGCCGCCGATATTACCGGCGCCGATCAGCGCGATCTTGTTGCGCGCCATGATCTCTCCTCGCATGGTTAATCGGCTCGTCTGGCAGGGTCGCCCGCGCCTGACCGCCTGCCGCTAACTAACCCGATATGCCCCACCCCGCAACGGGCCGAGGGCCTCGCTCGTGCGAGCCCCCTTGTATGCGGGCGATACATACCGCATATGCTGCCATGGCAATAGCATACGAGGCGCTTCACCATGACCGAGGAACGGCACGAATTTCAGGCGGAGGTCAGCCGCCTTCTCCATATCGTCGCCAACTCTCTCTACAGCGAGCAGGAGATATTCCTGCGCGAGCTGATCTCGAACGCCTCGGATGCATGCGAGCGCCTTCGTTACGCCGCCATCACCCAACCCGAACTGATCGCCGATGATCCGGAGCTCAACATCGTCATCAGCGTCGATCCGGGCAAGCGCACGCTGACCATCGCCGACAATGGCATCGGCATGAATCGCGACGATTTGATCGAGAGCCTTGGCACCATCGCCCGCTCGGGCACCATGGCCTTTCTCGACCAGCTCCAGGACGGCGCCAACGTCAACCAGATCGGCCAATTCGGCGTCGGTTTCTATTCCGCCTTCATGGTCGCCGGCAGCGTCGCGGTCACCTCGCGCAAGGCCGGCGAAGCGGCGGGCTGGCTGTGGGTCTCAGACGGCAGCGGCAGCTACACCATCGCCGAGGCCAAGGCCGCCCGCGGGACCACGGTTGAACTCAACCTAAAAAAGGAGGCCGCCGAATACCTGAAGGCAGACCGCCTGCGCAAGATCATCAAGACCTACTCCGATCACGTCGCGCTGCCGATCGTGCTGGAGGGCAAAGACGGGGGAACCGTAAACACCGCCTCGGCGCTGTGGACGCGCGCCAAAAAGGACATCACGGCCGAGCAGTACACTGAGTTCTACCATCACGTCGGCCACATGTTCGACGAGCCCTGGCTGACTATTCATAATCGCGTCGAGGGAAAGATCGAGTACACGGTGCTGTTGTTTGTGCCCTCGGCGCCGCCCTTCGACCTGTTCGACCCCCAGCGCCAGCATTGCATCAAGCTGTACGTCAAACGGGTCTTCATCACCGACCAGTGCGAAGAGCTGGTGCCGCCCTGCCTGCGGTTTCTGCGCGGCATCGTCGACTCGGAGGACCTCTCGCTCAACATCAGCCGCGAAATGCTCCAAAACAACCCGCTGTTGGCCAAGATCCGCAGAACGATCGTCAAGCGGGTGCTTAAGGAGTTGGTGAAGAAGGCCGACAAAGCACCCGACGAGTACGCGAGCTTCTGGACAAATTTTGGCGCGGTCCTCAAGGAGGGCCTTTATGAGGACGGCGACCACCGCGCCGATATCCTCAAGCTCACACGCTTCCGCTCGACCGCCTCGGGCGACGACCTCGTCTCGTTCGCCGAGTATGTCGGCCGCATGAAGGACGGGCAGACGGCGATCTACACCATCAGCGGTGATGATCACGCGACGCTGCGACGCAGCCCCCAGCTTGAGGGCTTCATAGCGCGCAACCTCGAGGTCTTGCTCCTAAGCGACCCAATCGATGACTTCTGGCCAGGGGTGGTGGGGACCTACGAGGACACACCGTTTAAGTCAATCACTCACGGCGCCGCCGACCTCGACGCGATCTCGCCCCAACCGGCCGAGGGCAAGGCCGCCGACCACCAGGACGAGAGCCAGCTCGACACCCTGATCGCATTGCTCAAGCTCAGCCTCGGCGAGGCTGTGAAGGATGTCCGCACGTCCTCGCGCCTGACCGACAGCGCGGTATGTCTCGTCGCCGACGAGGGTCAGGTGGACATGCATCTGGAGCGTATCCTCAAACAACACAAACGGATTGAGACCGCCGCTCCGCGTGTCCTCGAGATCAATCCAAGGCATTCACTGATTCGCGCCCTCGATAAGCGCGCGCGCGAACAGGGTGCGACAATCGATTTGGAAGACGCGGCGCACCTGCTGCTAGATCAGGCCCGCGTCATCGAGGGTGAGCCACTGGCCGATCCGGCCGCCTTTGCCCGCCGCCTGTCGTCGGTGTTGACCAAGAGCCTCTAAGTTTCTCTAATTCGTGCCCTCGTCAAACGCTGTCATCCCGGGCACGAGTTGCAGCCCTGGAAGGTGTACAGCCCACCCACGGTCGGGAATCGAGCCGGTCAACGTCGGCGGCGACAGCAGACAGGCCACCAGCGCGACCACGCCCGTGCAGCGGGTATCCATAGCCTTCATCTTAGGAGCGGCCAGCAATTTAGGAGCGGCCAGCGATGGCGCGCGAATCACGTGTGGGTGATGCGCCGTGCCGGGCGCTCGCGCCAACCCGTCGCGCGGGGTTCAAGCGGCGTCCGCGAGGATATTGCGAAGCACGTACTGCAGAACCCCGCCGCTGACAAAGTAGGCGACCTCATCTTCGGTATCGATCCGGCAGGTAAGCTCGATCTCCGTCGTCTTGCCGTTGGCCCTCGTGATCCGGCATGGCAGCGTCGTTCCAGGCGCGAGGCCATCCTGGATGCCGATCAGGTCGAACGTCTCGGTGCCGTCGAGCCGCAGCGTCTTACGACCTACACCGGGTTTGAACATCAGCGGCAGGACTCCCATACCGACCAGGTTCGAGCGATGTATGCGCTCGAAGCTCTCGACGATCACCGCCCGAACGCCCAGCAACCGGGTCCCTTTCGCCGCCCAATCCCGCGATGATCCGGTGCCGTACTCCTTGCCGGCCACAACCACTAGCGGCACGCCCTCCGCACGATACTTCACCGCCGCTTCGTAGATCGACATCTCGGTACCATCGGGCATATGGCGGGTGACTCCGCCCTCGGTCCCCGGCGCCAGTTCGTTGCGCAGGCGAATGTTGGCGAAGGTGCCGCGGATCATCACCTCGTGATTGCCGCGGCGCGCGCCGAACGAGTTAAACTCGCGACGCTGGACCTTGCGGCCGATCAAATGCTCGCCGGCGGGGCCATCGACTTTGATGGCTCCGGCCGGCGATATGTGGTCGGTAGTGATGCTGTCGCCGAGCAAGACCAACGGCCGGGCGCCGGAAATGTCCTCGATCCGGCCCGGCTCTGGCGTCATCTCAGCGAAGAACGGCGGTTGCTTGACATAGGTCGAGCGCTGATCCCAGGCATAGGTCAGGCCCTTGGGCGACTTCATGCTGCGCCACTGCCGGTCGCCCGTGAAAACCTCGGCGTATTGGGCGCGGAACATCGCCGCTCTGACCGATCTACGGACGCAATCGGTGATCTCTTTATTGCTGGGCCATATATCTTTCAGATATATCAGCCTGCCCTGGCGATCCGTCCCGAGTGGGTCCTGGCTGATGTTAACCCGCATCGAGCCGGCAAGTGCATAGGCCATCACCAGCATCGGCGAGGCGAGATAGTTGGCCTTGACCTGAGGGCTGACGCGCCCCTCGAAATTGCGGTTGCCCGAGAGCACCGAGCAGACGATCAGATCATTCGCCTCGATGGCCTCGCTGACCGGCCCGGGCAGAGGCCCCGAGTTGCCGATACATGTCGTGCAGCCATAGCCGACCAGGTTAAACCCGAGCTTGTTGAGATCCTTTTGCAGGCCGGCCTTGACGAGATAATCGGTCACGACCTTAGAACCCGGCGCGAGCGATGTCTTTACCCAAGGCTTCACTTTGAGCCCCCGGACCACGGCGTTGCGCGCCATCAGCCCGGCGCCCAGCATGACACTGGGGTTCGACGTGTTGGTGCAGCTCGTGATGGCGGCGATCACTACATCGCCGTGGCCGAGGTCATGGGCGCCGCCTGCTACATCGACGCGCGGCGTACCTTGCTTCTTGCCGAAATCGCCCGTGAGCTCGTTCTCGAACGAGACCGCAGCCCGCGAGAGCGCCACCCGATCTTGCGGCCGCTTGGGCCCGGCCAGACTCGGCTCGACCGAGCCGATGTCGAGCCCCAGCGTCGAAGTGAAGATCGGATCGGGCGTTCGCGCCGTACGCCACATCCCCTGCGCCTTGGCGTAGGCCTCGACCAGCGCGATCCGGCCCGGCTTGCGGGCGGTCGCCTTCAGATAGGCGATCGTTTCCTTGTCGATAGGGAAAAAGCCGCAGGTCGCGCCATACTCGGGCGCCATGTTGGCGATGGTGGCACGATCGGCGAGCGACAGCTGATCTAGGCCGGGGCCATAGAACTCGACGAATTTGCCGACGACGCCCTTCTTACGCAGCATCTCGGTGACCGTCAGCACCAGATCCGTCGCAGTCGTGCCCTCGCGCGCCTTGCCCGTGAGCTTAAAGCCCACAACCTCAGGCAGCCGCATCGATATCGGTTGACCGAGCATCGCCGCCTCGGCCTCGATACCACCCACGCCCCAGCCCAGAACGGCCAGGCCGTTGACCATGGTCGTGTGCGAATCGGTGCCTACCAGGGTGTCGGGATAAGCCACCTGGCGGCGCCCCGCCTTGGTGGCAGTCCAAACCACCTGGGCCAGGTATTCGAGATTGACCTGATGGCAGATACCGGTACCGGGGGGCACCACGCGGAAGTGATCGAACACTTCTTGGCCCCAGCGTAGGAACGCATAGCGCTCGCTGTTGCGGTCGTATTCGCGCGCGACGTTGGCAGCGAAAGCTTTCTGGTTGCCAAACTGGTCGACCATTACCGAATGGTCGATAACAAGATCGACCGGCGAGAGCGGGTTGATCCGCCGAGCGTCGCCATTCATCGCCGTCATCGCATCGCGCATGGCAGCCAAATCGGCGACCGCCGGCACTCCGGTGAAATCTTGCATCAAGATGCGGGCGGGCCGGTAGGCAATTTCGCGTGTCGAGCGCCGACGCTTGGACCATGCGGCGACCGCTTTCACGTCGCCGACGGTGACCGACATTCCGTCCTCGTGGCGTAGCAGATTCTCCAGCAGCACCTTAAGCGAAAACGGGAGTCGCGAGACGTCGCCAAGGCCCGCCTTCTCGGCCGCCTTGAGGCTGAAATAGTCGTACTTGGTCTTGCCGACACTCAGCGTGCGGCGCGTTTTCAGCGAATCGAGACCGGAACGTGCCACGGCGATCCTCCCCACGGGCTATCCGTGAAATGCCCGCCGGGTCGCTTCGGGGCGCCCGACGCGCCGCGAATCTATCATGGGGTGATTGTTTGTTCGTTAGTTTTGACCACCCCTGGTGCGCTTTGCACCTTTCTGCTACGCCGAAGGTCAAAGTGATCAGGGAACATCGATCATGGGCGTGATGACCGAAGGCCATCGTGCGGTCGGGTTGACGGCCGGGGCGCCCGCAGCGAGCGCGGGCTCCGCCGGTCGAGGCCCATGAGCTTCGAGGGCCGCGATCTCACTTGCGTGCGAGGCGAACGCCTTGTCTTCGAGGGGCTGAACTTCACGCTGCCGCCGGGCGCGGTCTTGATCGTCCGAGGTCCGAACGGAGCGGGTAAGTCGAGCCTTCTGAGGCTCGTCGCCGGCCTGCTGCGCCCGGCGGCCGGGACGCTCACCTGGGACGGCGGCGCGATCGCGGACGCCCCCGAAGCCCACGCGCGCCGCCTGCATTTTCTCGGGCATCTCGACGCGGTCAAACCAGCCTTCACGGTCGAAGCCAATCTGCGCTTTTGGGCGCGACTGCACGGCCAGAACGACGGTGGCGCGATCACGGACGCCCTGCAGCGACTGGGGCTCGGACCGCTCGCGGACGCACCCGCTCGTCTCCTGTCTGCGGGCCAGCGCCGCCGGCTCGCGCTCGCCCGGCTCGCGGCCGCAAGCGCACCCTTGTGGTGCCTGGACGAACCCACGGTCGGCCTCGACGAGGCGGCTACCCACACGCTTACGGAGTTGATCGCGAAGCACCGAGCCACCGGCGGCCGACTCCTTCTCGCCACGCACCAGAACCTCGACCTGGACGGCGCAACCGACCTCCGGCTCGACGGCGCCGCCTGATGCGACGTTTCTGGCTGATCGTCGGCCGCGACCTCTCCCTCAGCGTCGGCCAGGGCAGCCCCAATGGCCATGCCGTCGTCTTCTTCGTTCTCGTCGTTCTGCTCTTCCCGTTGGGGGTTGGTCCGGAGACGGAGTTGCTCGGCCGCATCGCCGGCGGGGTGATTTGGGTCGCGGCTTTACTGGCGACGCTGCTTTCGCTCGATCGTCTGTTCCAGGCCGACTTCGAGGACGGCAGCCTCGATCTCCTCGCCCTTTCCGGCGAACCCTTGGCGGTGGTGGTCGGCGCCAAAACTCTGGCCCACTGGCTCACCACCGGGGTGCCGCTGATCGTCTCTAGCCCGCTCCTCGCCCTTTTCTTGAACCTGAACGTCGATGGCTACGTCGCGCTGATCGCGGCGATGGCGCTCGGCACCCCGACGCTGAGCCTGGTCGGCGCCATCGGCGCCGCTTTGACGGTGGGGGTGCGACGCGGCGGCGTCATTCTCTCGCTCTTGGTGCTGCCGCTCTACATACCGGTGTTGATATTTGGCGTCGGCGCGGTGGAGACCGGCGTGCGCGGCCTTGGCGCCGAATCCCACCTGATGATCCTGGCGGCGTTTTTGCTTGTCGCGTTGGTGTTGGCGCCGCTGGGCGCGGCGGCGGCGGTGCGCCTCAATCTCGAATGATCAAGGCCCGAATGACGACGGTCTCAGTACATATTGTCGCGATAGTCTTCCTCGACCAGTTGGTCGACTTCCTCGCCGCTGATGTCGGTGGTGTTGGTCTGTTGCAGGATGGCGCGGCCGATACTGG
>Ga0315338_1001965_pt1 | contig 22621 bp, 37 predicted proteins | sample ASW8metaG_FD_204518 | JGI IMG/M metagenome (GOLD analysis project Ga0315338, IMG submission 204518) | Ammonia-oxidizing marine archaeal communities from Monterey Bay, California, United States - ASW #8 | ecosystem: Environmental > Aquatic > Marine > Coastal | place: USA: California | collected... | reverse complement strand
TAAAAGAAACAATGTTACTATCAAGATGTTTTCATATAATACATCAGAAGTCAAGTGTAGCAATGTGTGCATTAATAATGAATATTAATACCACGAATACTTTCATGTTAGAACAGATGGAGAAAGGTAATAAACGAGGATGGAAACCAAAGGCATAGATAGAATTGGCCACATAGTAAATATAAACAATGTGGAATGGAGAGTTGCTGAGAAACTCTGGAAGTTTGGTAGAGAATGGCAATATATTCTTTCATACGAAAAAGTTGATGGTACTTATGACACTATGAGTTTAAATGAAAGAGCATTAGAACAAATAATTAAATCAGGATCAAAGAGGATAGATATAGATGAATAAAAGAAATATAACAATACTGTCATTGATAGTATTAGCAGTAATAACAAGATTGTTACCACACCCACCAAATGTGGCACCAATAACTGCCATAGCGTTATTTGGTGGAAGTAGATTTGATAACAAGTGGATAGGATTTAGTTTACCATTATTGTGTATGTTCCTTTCAGATTTGTTTTTAGGATTTAGTTCTATAACAATGTTTGTATATTTATCTTTTATGTTGATATCGTATATTGGTATTAATTCAAAAAAGATAAGTAATGGGACGATACTTGGTAGTTCAACATTATTTTTTATACTTACAAACTTAGGTGTGTGGTTGATGGGATATCCATTAACACTTGCAGGTTTGGTAAGTTGTTATACATTAGCAATACCATTTTTTGTTAATACAATTTTAGGTGATTTGTTTTTCACCCATGTTTTAAGTTTTAGTTTTAGTAAATTAGAAAAAAAATATCCTGTATTAATATATGGTAAGTAATAAAATAAAAGATATAAAAGATACATTACAGTCATTAGAGATGGGTAATATGGGATTACATCATCTTGTAGACTTAGGTAAAGAATCTCAAAAGAATTATCCAGAAGAAGATAGAGTAGAAGAAAATTTTATACATGGTTGTACTTCTTATGCTTGGATTAAGTTAGAGAATACGGATCCAATACAAATTAATACTGTATCTGATTCGGTTATAGTAAGTGGTATCTTATATTTATTAGAGGAAGTATTTAACGGAGAACCTAAATCTTCTATTGTAGATTATGACGAACAAGAGTTAATTGATGATTTAGGATTACAGGGAACAATATCAAGTCAACGATTACGAGGGTTCGGTGAAGCAATAAGGATGATGAAAAGTGAATAGTAAAGCATTACATAAAGACATAGTTGATGTGTGTAAAACAATATATGATCCAGAGATACCACAAAACATTTGGGATTTGGGTTTAGTGTATAGTATTGATATAGATGATGAAAAAAATGTTGAAGTTGTAATGACATTAACTACACCATCTTGTCCAGTAGGGCCTGAATTTTTAAATACAGTTAAGACAAGAGTTAGTGAAGTGGAAGCTGTTAATAAATGTAATGTCGAATTAGTATGGGATCCAGCTTGGAAACCTGAAATGATGAGTGAAGAATCACAAATGATGTTGGGTATGGAATTGAATAGACCAATACTAGATGGAACACGAGCTCCACAAAATGAGAGTTGGGAATGAAACAAACAGTATCAAGAGAATCTAAATTAGAATCTGGATACAAGTGGGGATTCGAAACCGATATCAAATCAGAGAAGATTCCTAAAGGGTTAAATGAAAAAACTCTTAGACTTATATCTAAACTAAAAGAAGAACCTAAATGGATGTTAGAATATAGATTAAAGGCATATAGGTCTTGGGTTAAAAAGAAACATCCTAAATGGGCTAAACTTAGATTACCCAAAATAGACTTCCAAGATATGGTATACTATTCTGCACCAGGTGGACAGAACAAACCAAAGTCTATTGAGGATTTAGATCCAGAGTTGATTGAAACATATAAGAAGTTAGGTATTCCATTAGGTGAGATGGGAGCTATTGAAGGTGTAGCGGTTGATGCAGTATTTGATTCTGTATCTGTTGCAACGACAGCAAGAGCCGAGTTAGAAAAACACGGTGTTATTTTTTGTTCTATATCAGAAGCTATTAAAGAGTATCCCGATATGATTAAAAAGTATATGGGAAAGGTAGTTCCAGTAAATGATAATTTTTATAGTGCATTAAATAGTGCAGTCTTTAGTGATGGTACTTTTGTGTATGTACCAAAAGGTGTTAGGTGTCCATTAGAGTTATCTACTTATTTTAGAATAAACGAACAAGATACAGGACAGTTTGAGAGAACATTAATCGTAGCTGATGAAGATAGTTATGTAAGTTATTTAGAAGGATGTACGGCACCAATAAGAAAGAACAATCAGTTACACGCAGCAATAGTTGAGATACACGCATTGGACGGGGCTGAAGTAAAGTATTCCACCGTTCAGAATTGGTATCCTGGCGATGAGAAAACTGGTGAAGGTGGAATTTATAATTTTGTAACGAAACGGGGTATCTGTCATAATAGATCAAAGATTAGTTGGAATCAAGTTGAAACCGGTTCGGCAATTACTTGGAAGTATCCAAGTTGTATATTGAAAGGTGACGATAGTGTTGGAGAATTCTATTCGGTGGCAGTTACTAAAGGATACCAACAGGCAGATACAGGAACAAAGATGATACATATTGGAAAGAATACTAAATCTACTATTGTTAGCAAAGGAATTTCTGCAGGACATGGACAACAAACATATCGAGGTGGAGTTAAAGTTATGAAAGGGGCTAAGGGTGGACGTAACTATACACAATGTGATTCACTACTTATTGGTAGTGATTGTGGAGCACATACATTTCCATATATAGAAGTGAAGAACCCAACTTTTACTCAAGAACATGAGGCATCAACTTCAAAGGTAAGTGATGAGCAATTATTTTATTGTCAACAACGAGGACTTCCATTGGAAGATGCCGTAAGTTTAATTGTAGGTGGATTCTGTAATGATGTGTTTAGTAAATTACCAATGGAATTTGCAATAGAAGCAAATGCATTATTGGCAGTAAGTTTGGAAGGAACGGTAGGATAATGGATATAGGAATATTAAATAGTCTTGGATACATTGAAGTAATAGAAATATCTATTTGGTTAGGTGTAATGTATTATGGTAAATGTTGGATAGATAGTAAATTTAAATAGGAGTATAAAATGTTTAAATGGTTAAAATCAAAATGGAATAATAGAAATATTGTACCTAATTATAATAAAGAAGTATCAGATTATAGAGAAAAAGAATACCCATACAATATAGAATTTGGTGATGGTAGAACAAAAAAAGAAATGGATAAGATGCAAAAAGAATTAATGGAATGTGGTTGCTTACCAGATTGTGGATGTAAAGATTAATGGATTACTTAGTTATAATTTGTAGTTTTCTCATAGGAGTTTTTTGTGGAGGATTTTGGATGACCCGTAAGGCAGAATTAGTCATTAATGCAATAACAGATAAGCTTAAAGATAGAGAAGAAGAATTTAAAACATATTTAAAAGAATTGGGGAATAACTCGTGAAGATACCTAAAGACCCATTTGCAATGGAAGAATTGGTTAGAGAATTAGATAGGGAACTATTTGCACATATACGACAAGATATAAGTAATGGTAGTGCTTATAAAATGGATGATGAAACATTAGATATGTTATTAACTGGGTTATGGGAAATGGGTGAAGAAGAATTAGAAAAAAATGGTGTTATAGTAGGAGTATCGTAATATGCCATTAACAAGATGGTCAAGACGACATAAGAAAACATTTGGTAAGTATGAGGAAGAAGTTTGGGATGGTAATTTCAGACAACCACCAAAACCTAAATCTTATTATACTAAAGTTAAAGGTCAATGTAGATGGTGTGATAAAATAATTGTAAAAGAAGATGGTTCTATTAATGTAAGAAAAAATTGGCATCAAGATTGTGTTAATGAGTATATGTTTATCTATCACTCAAAAGAAACAAGAGCCATAGTTTATAAAAGAGATAGTGGAGTATGTGCGTGGTGTGATAGTTTAAGTCATAGATGGCATGTTGACCACATCAAACCTTTGGTAGAACAAAAAGGAAAGTCTGTTAAAGATTTAGATTACTCGTATTGGGGAATGGACAATTTACAAACACTATGTTCTAATTGTCATAGAACTAAAACTTCAGACGAGGCTCACAATAGAGCAAAGGATAGAAAGAATAAAGATAAAGTTAAATGGAAATCATTTAGAGAGGTATTTGGAGTATGAAACAATTAATATTACAGAGAGTTCCACCAGGAGATAGGTGGTCTAAAGTAGAATCAGATGATGATCAAATTTATATAAGTTTAACCGAGGGGTTGAATGCAGTATTTATGGAAACTGGATTAACACAATTTTATATGGATGCCGCTAAAGGTGAGGTTCATATGGAAGATGGTAAAGAAAAACCAGAACCAATTAAAAAGTATTCTCTATATGGAGAAGAATATTAAAACAAAATAAAAAAGGAAGAAGGTTACAATGGCAAAGTATTACGAAGCGTATGTTAAAATAGACTTGGAAGTCCCAGTTAAGAACGGAGTTAAAATCAAAGTAGTTCGAGATAGACTTTTGATTGAGGGTGAAAGTGTAAGTTATGTTGAAACAAAAATAAACGAGGTTATGAGCTCAAACCCAAATCATTGGGAACTCACTCAAGTAAAGGAAAGTAGAATTGTTGAAGTCATTCATAGCGAACAATAAATTATTTATAGTTCTGTTATTTTCCTTTTTGGGAAACGTTTTAGCGTGGTTACATATGAATGCTCAATTCAAATGGGATTGGGCTAAAGAAACTTGGTGGATAATATTAGGTGGTGTTCCGATATCATTTTTATTTTATTATTCTACAAGATTATCATATGAACACTTTGGACAATATTGGGCAATCAGACCATTAGGGTTTGGTATGGCCACAATAACATTTGGTTTATTGACAGCTATATTTTTAAAAGAAGTACCAAGTTTAAAGATATGGATATCATTATTATTGGCATTAGCTATAGTAATTTTAAACACGTCAAATGCTTTAGATAAAGTATAATGAGTAAAAAAACCAAAAAAAAAGTAAAACAACCAAAACCAAAACCTAAGTATTCTAACGCTGGTAAAGGCGATAAGAGTAGAGTATCGGATGCTACCAGGTATGCCGAGAATTGGGAAAGAATATTTGGTAAAAAAAAGAAAAAGAAAGATGAAGGAAATAAGAAAAAATAAAAATGAAGTAATTCGTATTCAGTTAAAGGAATACAAAGAACATAAATTAATAGACCTTAGAGTTTGGTATGAGGATGAGGAAGGTGAATATAAACCAACTAAAAAAGGAATATCCTTTAATAGAAATCTAGCAATAAATATATCTAATGCTATTACAGAGGTGTTAAGTGAATAAATATAAAAGGTATATTACAGAGGTTCCAGATTTTCCAGTAGAAGGAATATCGTTTAAAGATATTAGTCCACTATTAGGAAGTGGTAGTATGTTTAGGTTAGCTTTATTTGATATGTTAAAAGATTATCACCCTAGTGAGAAAATACGCTCCGTTGATATGTTTGCTGGAGTAGAGAGTAGGGGATTTTTAATTGCATCAGGGTTATCTTGTGTACACGGTGGTGGAATACTAATGATTAGAAAACCAGGTAAGTTACCACCTCCAGTTGTACAAAAAAAATACCAATTAGAATATGGTGAAGATGCTTTGGAAGTACAACCCAATACAGAAGAATCTACAAAGACGGTAGTATTAGTAGATGATGTACTGGCCACAGGAGGTACATTAAAAGCTTCGTATGAGTTATTAGCCACGAATGGATATAAGGTAAAGGGTATAACAGTATTAATTGACTTATTATATTTACACGACAAAGATTTTAGTATAGGAGGACTTCCAGTACATTCGGTAATTAAATATGATTAACAAATGAAATTTCCACTAACACAATTATATGTAATGAATAGAAGTCAACCATTAGTTAAAGTGGGTGATTCAGATTTATGGTTACAATGGAAGTATTGTAACTTAGAAGGATTACCTCCAGAGAGAGTTGGTACACGAGGTGGAACACCATCTATGAATGATATGGGTAAACCAGCACCTGGACAATGGGATAATTTACCTGAAGTATTTGAAGATATGAACGGAACGGAACATCGTATTGAAGATATACATACATTGAGTGCAAGTAAATGATAAGAAGATTTAATACTTTATCCAATGAACACTTTGGTGTTAAGACAGGTGATAAATTCAAAACAATAAAACATCACCACGAAGTCAATGGTGATTTAGAAGAAGGAACTGAATTAGTATTGGAGAGTATATCACATTTCCCTACACTATATAGATTAAAAGATAGTGATGGTAAGATATGGACACTACCAGTGCATTCGGTAATTCAATATGAATAAAGAAGATATACAAATTGTATGTGCACTTGAACAAGAAGTTAATGGTGAGTTAGATGGAGTATTATCAGACCCAAGACAAATCACTTATACAGGAGTTGGTAAAATAAATGCTACAGGACAACTTACTGAACGGTTACATAGGTCACATTTAAATTATTTACCTAAGATGCCAAAACTTGTAATCAATTATGGAACGGCAGGTAGTAGAGATTTACCAATAGGTGAATTAGTAGATTGTACAAAGTTTACACAAAGAGATATGGATGTAACTGGTATGGGATTTCTAAAAGGACAAACACCATTTGAAGTGGATGTACCAATTATATTAGATTATGACCACGTACAATTCAATCCAATAGGTAAGAAGTTTAGATGTGGCACAGGAGATAATTTCGTACAAACTGATGAAGATACTTATAGTGATGTATATGATATGGAAGCTTACGCATTAGCTAAAGTATGTTTTGTATACAAAGTAGATTTTATTTCATTTAAGTATATTACAGATAATGCTAATGAACATTCTGCAGGCGATTGGGAACAAAATTGTTCAGATGGTATTACAGAATTTAAGGAAAGGATATTGAGTCAACTATATTGATGATAGTGATAATGAGATTCAATCTCAACATATGAAAGAGAATATAATTTATAACAGACCTGATAATGAGGTAATGATGAAATCCAATAAAGATTTTATTGTTATTATATGTAAGGAAGAAGATCAAGTTCAACCCGTTATGGATAGAATGAATACTGATACTTGTTACTTATCTGATTACGAAGAATGGGATGAAGGTGAAGATATGAAATGGATATTAACTTTCAAAGTAACAGATGAGTACGAACAACTACCAGAAAAAAATTAGTGTTAGTAAATAATGAACGTAAGTTGGTATTCATACATATACCAAAGAACGCAGGAACTACATTTAAAAGTGTTTTGTATTCTACTCACGGAAATGTAGAATGGGAAAGACCATTTACAGATGAGAAGAAATATACTCATTCACCATTAAAGTCTTTTTACGCATCTTTTCCAGAATCAAGTGATTATAAAGTAATTACTATAATTCGTAATCCATATGAGAGAGCATTATCTTGGTACTCATATTATAGAACACCAACATATTATAATAGACACCCACAGATGAGAGCAATTCATTATGCTCAACAACCGTTTTTAGAATTTCTTAAATGGTATAATAGAAGCTTTAAATCTAAATGGGAAATGTTACCACAAGTTTGGTGGTACACTCACAAGAATAAATTACATTCAGATTATCAAATTAGATTTGAGAATTTAGAACAAGATATAAATAAAGTATCAAAAGAATTAGATATGGATATTATTAAAATACCACATAATAATAAATCATCGGAAACATTTAAAGTAGATGATGTGTATTGTGATGAAAGTATTTCTATTGTTAATGAATGGTATAAAAAAGATTTTGAGGAATTAGATTATATACAATGGTAAAATATTTTGGGAGGCATCCATATGGACATTGTGTTATAAGTGATAAACATAAATTAATATTTATAACAATACCAAAAAATGCTTCCTCAATAATGAGTTATTATATTACACAAAAATTAGATGGGAGAGAATCTAATTATTTTGATTGTACAGAAGAACAAAAACAATATTATACATTTTGTATATTAAGAAATGTCGAGGATAGATTTGTTTCAGCGTTACATACAATTGTTAATAGACGAATAGAAAGATATAAAGTAAACTCAACTATAAAGACCATATTTCAATTGGATAAACATAATATAATAGATTATGTGGATAGTAAGGTAGATGAACATTTAGTTAGACAAAAAGAATTTATAAAGAATATAAGAATAGATTATTTACTGGATATGAAACTAATTGATACGTTAGGTTTTGATAAACTTAACTTTACACTCAAACATTATTTCAAAGAACAACCATATAATAGAATAGCTTCTAAAATGATCCACGATAAGTGGATGCTACCAGCAGTGAATAAGGCGTATGAGAAAGATACAGAACTACTTAGTAAGTGTATTAAATTTAATGTTGAGGAATTTAAAAGGAAACTTCAGTTATGGTATTAAGTGATAATAGAAGATTTGTTTTTGTACACATTCCAAAGAATGCTGGTACAACCATTACTAAAATTTTAATGGAAAATTTTGAGGCCTGGGATGTAGAAAAAATTGGTGGTTCTAAACATAAAGGAGTTCCACAAACTGTTTCACAACACGCATCCTTAAAGTGGTTAGGATTTAATTTTCCAGAAAAACTATTACATAAGAAAATATGTTTTTCGAGAAATCCATATAGTAGAATGGTTTCGTGGTGGACATACTATAGAACAGATCCAAAGTATCATGATGATTATGATTTGGCAAGACACGCAAGAGATATGGAGTTTAATGAGTGGTTAATAAAATGTATACAGAGAGGTAGACAGGAATTTGTTCCACAAGTTTATTATATTAGTCCATATTTTAAATACGAACTTCCACCATTAAGTCAAGAAGTTATTATGGCTAGAATAGGTGATAGTATGAAACCAGGAGATCCACCACGTCAAGAATCCACTATAGATATTCATCCATTACGACATAATAATTTTATTAGAGAAAAATTTAATTTAGGTGATACAAATAATCCAACACCTATTTACCAACCTATTGCAGATTTTGTGGGTAAGATAGAAAATTTTAAAGAAGATATAATAAGAATGTTTGATTATTTAGGATTTAAGAATGAGGAAGTATATATACCGCATGTAAATAAATCAAAAGAAAAAGTAGATTATAGGGAACAATATAATTCTGAATCCGTAGAAATAGTACAATCTATATATAGACAAGATTTCGAATACTTTAATTATAGTTATGATTTGGCCGATTCGTCTAGTGGTTAGGACTCCAGGTTTTCATCCTGGCAACAGGAGTTCGATTCTCCTATCGGCTACTAAAAAAAGGCTTGACTTATATAGCCTTTTATCCGTATATTCAGAGTATGAATAAGAAAAATAAAAACACAGTTATTTTTGATTTAGATGGAACTTTAGCTAATATTGATGCAAGGAGAAAGTTAGCAACCAAACCTAATGGTAAATTAGATTGGGATGTTTTCTTTGATCCTGGAAATATTAAGTTAGATGTTCCAAATGAACCAGTTGTTAAAATGGCTCAAATGTTTGCTGAAAATGATTTTAATGTTGTAATCTTTTCAGGTAGAAATGATAGAAGTTTTCATACTACCAGAAGTTGGTTATCAAATAATAGAGTTCCATTTCAGAAGTTAATTATGAGGCCTGATAAGTTTCTTAATTGGGGAGATAGAATTGCCGATGGTAATATCGCTACCCAAGAGATGAGATTTATGCCTGATGAAATCTTAAAGAAACATATGTTAGATTTGTTTGTTGATATTGATGATGTATTCTTAGTTGTTGATGATAGAAACAAAGTTGTAGATATGTGGAGAGATTTGGGATTGAATACTTTTCAAGTGGCTCCTGGAGACTTTTAGGAGCCCTTGAAATTGTGTGATATAAGTCACAACTCATAAAATAAAGCTTGACTTATATAGCTTTTTATACTTATATTTAGGTATGAAATGTGATAAATGTAAAAAACATAAACCAGTAGTTAAGTACAAAAATGGTAAATATTGTACTTGGTATTGTGCGAAAAAAAAGTAAAAAAAGTGAAAAAAAAGCTTGACTTATATAGCTTTTTATCCGTATATTTAGGTACAAAATGAGTGAGAAAAAAATCGAATTGAAAAACTTTAACCCCCGTTCTTTGATAGAGAAATACTCTATTAAAAATAGAACAAAAAAAACTAATAACTATTCTTCATTCTGGATGGGTGATTCTATGGATAGTCATTCTTCTATATTTGATAATTGGGAAGATGAAGATGTTAAACCAAGTGTTGATTTAATAGCATTATCTTCTTATAGAAGGGCTATTTCAAACTTCGTCAGTATCCTTACTGGTGATTCTTCAATAAAAGTAAATTATACCACAAGTGGTGATTCTTATACAGATGGTAAAACTGTTACTATTTCTTCTAAGATGGACGATAAATTTTATGATTCTACTGTAGGTTTAGCACTTCACGAAGGTTCTCATATTAAGTTATCAGATTTTGATTTCTTAAGAAATCTTGAGAATAATATTCCAGCTGAATATTTTAATCGTGGAGAATTAAAGGGTTATAGAAGAATGGAAGTTCTTTCACATATTAAGAATTTATTAAACTATGTTGAAGATAGAAGAATTGATAATTATGTTTTCTCTACTTCTCCTGGATATAAAGGTTATTATCACTCTATGTATGATAAGTATTTTCACGCAAAGATAATTGATAAAGCATTACTTACCTTTGAATATACTGATGAGAATTGGGATTCATACATTTTTAGAATTTTAAATATTACAAATAAAAATACTAATTTAAAGGCTCTTAAAGGTTTAAGAGATATTTGGAAAACTTTAGATTTAAAAACTGTTAGTAGATTAAAGACTTCAGAGGACGCATTTAAAGTGGCACTTGAAGTTTATAATATTATATTGAATAATGTTCCTGATGGAAATGAAAAAGTTGATGAAGATACTGGTGAAGTTTCATATGAGAAAGCAGATGGAAGTGATTCTGATTCTTCTGATGAAAATGGTGAAGGTAATGGTAGTGATGATTCTGAAACTTTATCTGATGATGAATTTGATTCTTTACTTGATTCAGTAGAGAATGGAAAATGGAACAATGATGATTCTTCTGAAGGTGGTAGTAGTAAAGGTAAAAGTGTTGAAGTAGATTTACCAATGGGTGGTGGTTCTTCTGAGGGTGGAACTGATGTTGGTAAGGAAACTAAGAAAGTTGAACTTTCCGATTCACAGAAAAGAACTCTTGAAAACGCCATCAAGAAACAAAATAAATTTATGGAAGGGGATATCCCTAAAAAGAAAGTTACTAAAAAAGTTTTAGGTGATTTAAAAACAGTAGAAGAATCTGGAATGAAATACGCAGATGTAGGTAAAGATTTAAAAACCGATAGTGATTATTGGACAAAGGCTAATCCTACAAAATGTGTTGTTGTAAAGAATTTAACTAAATCTCTAATTGAGAGTAATACCTTATCTATGTTATCAACTTATAAATATAGTAGATATGGTTATAGTTCTAATGAATCAGATGAAGGTTATGTAGAAAAAGGTATTAGGATTGGAACTATGTTAGGTAAGAAACTACAAGTTAGAGGAGAATCCAGAGATACTAAATGGACAAGACAAGATAAAGGCAGACTTGATAAAAGATTAATCGCTGAATTAGGTTTTGGAAACGAAAGAGTTTTCTCTACTAATTTTGTAGAATCTTATTCAGACGCGATACTTCACATTTCGGTAGATGCGAGTGGTTCTATGGGTGGAGATAAATGGGATAACACAATGACTTCAGTAGTCGCGATATGTAAAGCAGTATCAATGATTCAGAATGTAGATGTGGTTGTTTCAGTTAGAAGTACTCATAATAATAGTGATAGTTACAGAAGTCGTAGAAGTGGAGAACATCCTGTTATATTAATAGCATACGATTCTCGTGTTGATAAGTTTTCAAAAGTAAAAAATCTATTTGGTTTTATTAGATGTAGTGGAACTACCCCAGAAGGGTTATGTTATGAAGCGATTATGAATGAAATAATCCCAGCTTCTAATAATAGAGAATCATACTTCTTAAATTTTTCAGATGGAATGCCAATGTTCAGTAATGATGATGTTGATTATTATCACGATACAGCACTTAATCACACCAAGAAAATGGTAGAAGAAATTAAGAATAGAGGAATTAAAGTATTGAGTTATTTTATTGGAACTGATTATGATGGAAATAGAAATATGAAAGATTTCAAAACTATGTATGGTAAAGATTCACAATTTATAGATGTAACTTCTGTTATGGCAGTTTCAAAAACTATGAATAAGAAATTTTTAGAAAAGTGATAAAGTGGGTTGTAAATAAGTTTTATAAACATAGTCCAATATGTAATTGTGGATATAAGATGAAACCAACCAAGATAAGATTTGATGAAGATAGTTGGGTTTGTATATGGAAAAAATGTGGTTGGGAAACCTATCAATCAAGTAATGGCAAGTTGCATTGGTTTAGAAAGAGTGTGTGATGTATATCACATTTAGTGAAAAAAAGTTAAAAAAAAGCTTGACTTATATAGTATTTATGTCGTATATTTAGGTATAAGAAATGAGAGATAAATTTCAAATTAACAAAAGGAGTGAGAAATAACATATGAATAATGTTGTTGTAAGAATGGAAAAATCGGGAAACCGATTTAACGCCTTTGATTCTGATGGTAATAAATACACCTCAGAAATAGGCACGAGTACTCGTAAGGGTGCTTATGAAAAAGGTATGGCACTTGAGCGTCGTACTGGTAAAGGTGGTAGAACTTATTGGTGGAAAGTACCAATGGAAGTTTTCGAAACTACCACAATGGATTTGACTTCTAATATGAGTAGTGTAGAAATACCTACGGATCATGAAGAAGTTTTAAACTTCATTCATAGTTCATATAAACTGAAACCTAAAGGTTTGGTTATGAATGAACTGAAATGGAAATATCTGATTCGTTCCGCTGTTCGTGGAAAGAATATTTTGATGACTGGACCCGCTGGGTGTGGTAAAACAATGGCAGCTAAATCGTTGGTTAACGCTTTAGATAGACCTGACTTTTACTTTAACTTAGGTTCTACCCAGGATCCCCGAGCTACCTTGATTGGTAATGTTCATTTTGATAAAAAGAAGGGTACTTACTTTTCTGAATCACTTTTCGTGAAGGCAATTTCAACCCCGAACGCAGTGATTCTGATGGACGAGTTATCAAGGGCTCACCCAGACGCATGGAATATCTTAATGACAGTTTTAGACGCTGGTCAAAGATATCTTCGGTTGGATGAAGAAGATGGTCAAAAAACTATCAATGTGGCAGAAGGTGTTACTTTCGTAGCAACGGCTAACATTGGTAATGAATACACTTCCACAAGAGTTATGGATAAAGCACTGATGGATAGATTTATGGTTGTGGAAATGGATGTTCTGAATGAAGATGAGGAATTTGGATTACTATCCTATATGTTCCCGCATGTTGATAATGAGTTACTTAAATCAGTAGCTTCAATAGCACACTCTACGAGAGTAGAAGCAAAGTCTGAAAACGGTAGGTTTTCTAATGGAGTTTCAACCAGAACTTCTGTTGAATTGGCAGGATTGTTGTTTGATGGTTTCGGTTTAGACGAAGCATCTGAAGTTACGATTTATCCTCAATATACAGAAGATGGTGGTGTGGAATCTGAAAGAACTTTCATCAAACAGTTAGTACAGAAGTATGTTTCTGATGGTTCTGATGAAAACCTTTTTAATGAAGAAGAAATAGAAGGAGCAAATTCTTAATGTCTGTTAAGAAAAAAGTTGTTAAGGTAAAGAAGAAAAAGCCCAATTTGAACGAACTCATTTTGGGCGTTTATCTTGAATCGTTAATTAAAGCCTTGAAAGAAGGTAAAGAGCCTGATAAGATGTATGAGAGAGTAAAATCTATGATTAGTGAATATCAGGACTATAAATTAAGTAAATAAATTAATCTCTCACTCCCACGAGGCGGTATCAAATTAAATTTTAATACCGCCTCTTTTTATACTAATTATAGTAAATGGAGAAAATAAGATGGAAGATACAATTCGGGTTGCACTGGCCAGATGGCGAGATAGACAACCAAATATGAAATCAGAAACTTTTAGAAATAATTTAGCACACGAAATAGCTTTATTACTAAAAGAAAAAGGCACTTATAAAGAATATACTAAAGATGAGTTAAGAGAACAGTTAGATAGAGAAATGTGGGTATGTGGGATTTGTGGTGAATCCACTTATAATGTAGAATATGATGGTATTGGTACTGGGACTAATCATCTTATGTGTGAGTTAGAATTTAGTAAAGAAGATAATAATAATTATGTTTATTCTGGAGATATGAAAGAAGGAATGGAAAGAGCCAGAGAACTTGCACAGGAAGGTCTTGAAGAAGGTCTTAGACGAGAAAAAAATTCTTCACAAAAGGAACACGAAGATAAAGTTTTTGGACACGACCAAGATGGTGATGATGTAGCAAAGGCGTTAGGACATATGGATGAGGAAGGTAATTTTATTACTCAAGCAGAAGAAGTTGATGGAATGTATTTTGATGATGAAGTAAAAGAATGGGAAGAAGCTGTAGGTTATGTTGAACCAGATAACGATACAGATGTAGAGTTACGAGATAAAGTATTTGAAGAACAAAAACATACGTTTTATGAAAACACACAAAAACAACTTTATACTGAAATGACTTCTGATGGTTTACCTGAGGGTGGAGATGCACAAGCTGTAAAAGAATCTCATAGGTTAGCAGAGGAACTTGTTGATAGACCATTAGGATATATTTATGAAAGTCCTGACGGGGGTGAAACAATATTTCAAAGAAAAGTTGGTGAGTCTAAACGAACTAAATTAACAAATGAAGAATGGGAAACAATAAAAAATGAAAAAAAGTAGATGGTCTGATTATGAAAGATATCTCGTTTTAGCTGATAATGCTATAGGTAGATTACGAGGAACATATCTACACTATCAAGACTTTAAAAAGGTTGTAGAAGCGTTGAACACAATGGCTAAATCTCAAAAAACAAATATATTACACGATGGTGAAATAGTGTCTTTACAGGGAAGAAAAGTATCCCCAACTGATGCTAATACTATATTAACTAATATTTATGAATGTAAGTGGACACCTGTTACAGCAAAAATGTTACTCGTGGCTAATGCAATGGGATTAAAAATATAATACATTAGGAGAGTTTTATTTCTCCTGATGTGGGAGAAATAAAATGGCTAAAAAAGTTGATGTTAAAGAATATCAATGTGAATTGATTAAGGTTGTAGATGGTGATACCATAGATTGTTTTATCGATTTGGGTTTCAATTTAAAAACTAAAAAGCGTGTAAGATATATGGGTATCGATACTTGGGAATCTCGTACAAGAGATTTAGAAGAAAAGAAAAAAGGTCTTTTGGCAAAATCTCGTAATAAAGAATTATTAGAAGGTGGAGTATTCAAATTGAAATCATTTGGTACAGGTAAGTTCGGTAGAGTATTAGGTGAGATATTTGTGGATCCTAATATTGTTGGAGAACATATTAATGAGTGTATCTCAAATGATGATAGTGATATTGACTTAGACCACGATGGTTGGGTAAGTGTGAATGATATCTTAATTGAAGAAGGACATGCTTACGAATACTATGGTGGAAAGAAAAAGGATTTCGAAGAAGAAATCGCAAAAGAAAAAGCTGACGCTAAATTAGTTAAAGGAAAAGAAGAATAAATGAGCGAAGTTACAAAGTTACAAAAAGGTCAAGTAAAATTACTTGAACAAACAATGAGAATATCCGAGGAGATAAAAGAACTTAAACAGTTAATGTTAAAGTTATGGCGAGCGGAAGATATGGAAGAGAATGATGGCACCTTCCGATGGCCATTTGATGAGCACGGTAATCTTTTACCTAACACGGATATAACTCGTAGACTAAACTAATGAATTATGTAAAACCAATAAAGGCCAGAGTAAAAGAAACTATAGTAAATTATGATGGTACTTTATATAAAGATGAAATTGTAAAAGTCATACAAAAAGAAAATGGTGATTACAGAGTTCAAGATAGTATGGGAAAAATCTGGTACATACCTAAGAATAAATTTAAAGAGGTGACTTAGTATAGTGCTATTTACTAATGAGTAAGTATGAACATGACCGAATAAAAGAGATATTACCTAAGATAGAAGCAAAGACATCACCAACATTTTGTCTTGCTAAATGGCATCATGTAACCATCTATCTACACTTGGGTGAAACTCATAGTTGTTATCATCCACAACCACATATAATTCCCTTAGAAGAATTAAAAGAAAATCCGTCTGCTCTGCATAACACCAAACAAAAGAAGTTAGAACGAAAGATGATGTTAGAGGGAGAGAAACCTGAAGGATGTACTTATTGTTGGAATGTGGAAGCTATGGGTCCTGATTATATAAGTGATAGAAAACAAAGAACCCTAGCTATACACGAGGGAGATGGAAGAAGATTAAAAGATATTATAGATAATCCTTGGGATATGAATGTTAATCCTGAGTATATAGAATTATCATTTGGTAATCAATGTAATTTTAAATGTGGTTATTGTCATCCAAGATATAGTTCAAGATTTTTTGATGAAACAAAAGAACTTGGCCCATATACAGATTTGAATAGTGGGGATTATAGTGTAGAGTGGTTTGAAAATAAATTATATAAAAATGATGAAGATAATCCATATGTAGAGGCTTGGTGGAAATGGTGGCCTTCAGTTTCCAAGACATTAAACATCTTGAGGATTACAGGTGGAGAACCATTAATTCATGGAAGTACTTATAGATTGTTAGATGAGATTAATAAGAATCCAATGCCCAATCTTGAGTTAAATATAAATTCTAATATAGGTGCAAATCCAAAACTCTTTGATAGGTTTATAGAAAAGTTAAAACCAATCATAGAAAAAAAGAAAGTTAAAAAGTTTAAACTGTTTACTTCTATAGATTCGTGGAATAGAGATAAGGCAGAATATATGAGACACGGTTTAGATGTAGAGTTATTTGAAAGAAACTTAAATACATATTTGACCGAGATTAAAGATTCTAAAGTTTCATTAATGATTACCTTTAATAATTTATGTGTTACTAACTTTGATTCTTTATTAGAACAAATATTAGTATGGAGAGAAAAATACAACGATCCAAATGCAAAAGAATATGGTAATATAAATCAAAAGATACCATTACAGAGAATACAAATAGATACACCATATTTAAAAGAACCACCACATTATGATATGAATATTCTACCCAAAGAAGAATTTTTACCTTATATGATAAACCATTTAGATTTTATGTATGCACATAATCATAAATCGGATTCTAATAAATTTAATGATTTGGAAATAGCCAAATTTAAGAGGGTGGTGGATTATTTCGAAACCACACTTAAAGACGATGTGTATTTATCTAAGGGTAGAAGTGATTTTTATAATTTTTTTACACAACACGATGAAAGAAGGGATACAGATTTCTTAAAGACTTTCCCAGAGTATAAAGAATTTTGGAATCTATGTAAAGAAGTTTCAGTAGGAGATGACCGTAAACGAAAAATTGTGGAACGAAGAAAAAAATTAAGAGAAAGAATTAGAGTTAGGAGAGAAAAAAATCGTAATACCTAAAGAAATTTTTAATTATACTTTAACATTCCCATCTGGGATGGGCCCATCTGGAAATTGGAAGATTCACTTAGAAAGCAGCGATGTCAACTTATCTTGGTATGATGATACGTTTAATTCTACTTTAGTAGCTACAAATAAATTTAATATAAATCATATTACAGATGTGAAAGAGTTTAAAAAAGGAAATTCTAATTTTATAACTTTAAATTTACATCACGTAGTTAATATCATTAATCAACTTTCACTACTTAATAGAATGAGTGAAGTGTTAAATAAAGAACTTGTTAATGTAATAAATGATGATGTTGCAAAATTAATTATAGATTTTTCTTATGAGGGATTGGTACGAGAGGATTGGTTTTATTCTATACATAGGATGATTAAAAAAACTAAACTTAACACGTCTAACATATATTTTATTTCTAATGATAATAAATTAGGTGAGAATTATGATACTTGGATTAATAGACACAATGTTCCTAAAATTAATATTATAGAATTAAATAGATATTTAGAAGAAGCTAAACCTTGGATTAGAGATATAGATAAGTTTCCTATTGAGGATTTTAAAGGGGATAGAATTAGAGAAAAGAAATTTACTTGTTTAAATGGGGCCTTTAGAACACATAGAGCAAGAATAGTATCAGAATTATTTAGGAGTGGATTAGATAAGGATGGTTATATTAGTTATATAGGAAACTATGGAGAGGGTCTACCTATTGAATCGGATCTATTACCTGAATTAGATACAGATACAATTAAATATTTTATTGATAACTTAGTTCCAAGATTACCTATAGTAGTTGATTTAGAAAAAGATGTAGAACTAATTGAACCATATATAGGTTCAAGTTATGTGCATGAAATGTATACCAATTCATATTTTAATATCATAACTGAAACTTCGTATAATTTCGACAAAACAATTATAGGTAATAATGTTTATTTAACTGAAAAAACTTATAGACCAATGTTTGGAATGCAACCATTTATTCTGGTGTCCAATCCTGGATGTTTAAACCAGTTGAGGAATATGGGATTCGAAACATTTCCAGAATTTTTTGATGAGTCATATGATGAAATAGAAAATCCTTGGCATAGAATGGACGCGATACTTGTTCAAATAAAAGAGATATGTAGTTTATCATATGAAGAAATACATGATAGGTATTATAGTATATTTTGGAAATTAGAAGCTAACAGAAATAGATTAATTGAAATTGCAGATGATAGAGAAATTAACTATGGGAATTATACCAATGTCTTTGAGTAGAGAAAAAAGAAAAGTCATAGAGTTGTGGGAAGACTACTTTGAAATGTATAACCCAGATGAGTTTGAAAATTTTTATCAATCTAAAAAATATAGATGTTATTTGAATGCTGATGTATATCCACCTTTCAAAGTTGATATGCACTACTGGTTCAAAAACAAAGATTATTATCCTGAATCTCATTTAGAAAATCCTATGAAGGATGGAGTATGGTATGTAAAACCAAATAAGGGATCTAATGGTGAAGGTATTATAATAACGGATGATGTTAGTAGTGTAGATATGAAAGATACAGTTTATCAGAAAAGTATTGATAATCCTTTATTATATAATGGTAGGAAACAAGATTTTAGGATGTTTGTAGCTATGACAACTTATCAGGGATATCTTAGAAGTTATATATTTTTTGACCACTATGTTAGATTAGCACCATTTCCATATGATGAAAAAGATTTAAGTCGAGAAGTACAACTTACGAATCAAGATTCTCATTGGATAGATTATTATGATACATTAGTACCTAATCCAAAATATTCTAAAGATATTATGAAGAGTAGCTTAATTGCTTTTACTCAACATCCACATCGTGATAAGTTATATAAAGATTTTGTAGATATGATGATTGATTTTTCTGAGGATGTATATAAAAAATTAAATAATAAACCTCAAAGAAATATGATTCATATATTTGGTATAGATGTTTTACCTGATAAAGATATGAAATTATGGATGTTAGAAACTAATGATAATCCACATCCAACTGCAATAGATGATAAGAGATTAGATTTATATTCAAACTGGCCACATCCATATGAGGATATGTCTTATGGAAAAACATTAACAGAAAGTATCATTAAAGAATTGATTGCACCTATGGAAAACGATACAGATGTTAAGTTAGATAAGTTTGAAATGGTGTATGAGAAGGAATTAACATTTAATAAATGGATATTCGTTTAGTTAATATTTATATATATAGGAGTATTTTATATGAAATGGATTAATACAAAAGTAGAATTCACTTGGGATTCTAAAAAACAAAAATATGTAGAAACAGCCGTTGAAGGATATCATTACACAGGTGAAGTTGCACAATGTAGTGGTGGTGAATCATTTGGTTCTGGAGAGTTAGTTTCTATTAGTGGTTCTTTAGAAGGAATCTCTCATGCATCTATGTCAGTAGGTGATGTAGTATTGTCTGCGGATATCACAGGTTTACCAGATACCGATGTAGCATCAGAATACTTATTGTGGGATTATTCAGGAAGTGACGGTATTGCTTCACAAGTTACATTAGCTACCTCATCTGTAGAATCAGTCTCAACTCATTCTCGAGCACCAGCCGATGGTGGTATGTATAAATTAATTTGTGAGAATGGTAGAGATGATGATGTTTTAATTACTGAAGCTCACCCACTTATGGTTTGGAGTGGAAGTACAGACGCGGGGAATAATGTAGATAATAGTGGTACTTGGTTTTTTGAATATGTGGAAGATATAGGAACAGATTATAAACTTTTAAGTTCTTCATTAGAACCTATAGAGATAACTTCTATAACAGAGTTTAGTGGTTCTGAATCATCTAGTTTCTTTAGGTTTGATATTGAACCACATGATGTATACTTTGTTGAGGGTATATTAGTACACAATTAACAAGGTATTTCATATGAATCCGTATGAAATAAATAATGAAGAATCTTGATTTAAAACAATTTGATATTTTATCAAAAACATATGAACATGCAGAACATATAAATTCTATTTTAAATGGAGAAAGACCATTCCCTTTACATTTAGAAATAGATTTAACTAACGCGTGTAATCATAGATGTGAGTTTTGTGTTTGGAGTGACTTGTTATCTAAAGATAAATCAACTCTACCATATGACTTGGTTATAAACGTATTGGATAATATAAAAGATTTAGGAACTAAAGCTATAACATGGACTGGTGGTGGAGAACCATTACTACACAAAAGATTTACTGATATTTTAGAACATACTTCTAAACTTGGAATACAGAGTGGGTTATTAACTAATGGTAGTTTATTTGGAGAAGAAAAAGATGAACAACTATTATCGCAATTAGAATTTATAAGATTTTCAATAGCAGGAACTGATAGAGAATCATATTTAGAAGTACAAGGTGTAGATGATTTTGATAAGGTGTTTTATAATCTTAAAAGAATTTGTTCTAAAGATAGGAAATCTAATATAGGTGTTGGGATATTAATCAATAGAAAGAATTTTTATAATTTAGAATTGTTTATACATTTATTGGATGAGATAAATTGTGATTTTATACAAATAAGAAAAGATTATTTTTCTGATATAAATGAATCAATATGGTTTGATACAGAAGTTATACCAATGGCTATCAAGAGTGATGATAAATATAATATTAATGTGTTGGGTGAATCATATAGTGATTTACAATTACAATTAAATTACCCACAAAAATGCTATGCACATTTCTTTCAGGCCAATATCAATGCAACTGGAGATTTTTATTTTTGTAAAAATACAAGAGATAATCCAAAGTTTGCATTAGGAAACATTTATACGGATAGTTTAAAAGATATTTGGAGTAAGTCTTTAAGTAATAAAGAATTAGAGAAATATATTACACCTATGAACTGTATGACCTTCTGTAGAAATATGGGAAATAATATTGCTGTAGAAAATGTTAAACAGAATAAAACTAACTTACCTAATAAAAAAATAAGAAACAGGTACTTTTTTTAGAATGTTAAGACAAATAAAAGATCCAAAATTTTTATTGGTGTATCCACCATTACAATTTCAGGATGGAGAAGTAGTTCGTCCTGATGGTTGCTTGGCGAATGCTTATTTAGATGCAAGTCTTACTAAGGCAGGATTTGAATCAAAGATTATAGATATGGCGGTAGGAGATGAACAAGATACACTTGAAGAAACATTTTACAATCCAGTAAAAATAAAAGATGCTGTAAGAGGAGTTGGTAGTATATCAAGAATAGGTATGTCTACTAATAGAATTTTAGAGTCCGTAAAAGATTACGATATTATTGGTATAACTTCGGTATTTACACAACAGGCTTCAATGTGTTTTGAAGTATCCAATTTAATAAAAAAACATTATCCAGAAAAGATTGTTATAGGTGGTGGATCTAATTGTCGGGCAATGTCTGATTTATTTTTAAATAATGGATTTGATGTTATTTTTACGTCAGAGGCAGAATTTTCTATTGTGGAGTTTGCTAGGTCAATCCATAAAGGAGATTTGAGTTTATCGAAAGTTGAAGGTATATGTTTTCATAACGGTATCAAGTACCAAAGAAATCCTGTAATAAATACTATATGGGATTTAGATCAAATATCAATGCCGTCTTGGCATAAACTACCATTAAAAAAACATTGGGATATATCAAATTTATGGACGGGTAGAGAAGGTTTTGTGGAATTTGAAGATGAATATGTTAAGTATGCAAATATTTTTACATCAAGAGGATGTCCTTTTAATTGTACGTTTTGTCATATATCAGGGGAAAATGATGATTGGTCTGGAGATATAGGAAAGTTTAGAGTACATTCAGTAGATAGAGTTGTTGA
>Ga0315338_1001964_pt1 | contig 22622 bp, 25 predicted proteins | sample ASW8metaG_FD_204518 | JGI IMG/M metagenome (GOLD analysis project Ga0315338, IMG submission 204518) | Ammonia-oxidizing marine archaeal communities from Monterey Bay, California, United States - ASW #8 | ecosystem: Environmental > Aquatic > Marine > Coastal | place: USA: California | collected... | reverse complement strand
TGTATCTGTTCAAATGTGGCTAGCGTTATTATTTAACTTTTGTCAAATTCTCAACAAGATACATTTAATTTCGTACCTAAATTAGCCTCAAAACATGGGTAGAATGCATACACACAATCATGGAAAATCACATTCGATCAGACCGATCGAATTAAAGAAACCTGAATGGGTAACGATGGAATCAAAAGAGATCGAGGCATTGATTATCAAATATGCAAAAGAAGGTATGACTTCAAGTCTAATTGGTATAAAACTAAGAGATCAGTATGCAATACCACTTGTGAAACCAATTCTTCATAAGACAATTTTAGATGTTCTAAAAGAGAATGATCTGGTACCTGAAATTCCTGAAGATCTCAATAATATTGTACTTAAGGCAGTTAACTTGCAAAAACATCTTAAGGAGAACAAAAATGATAATAGAAATATCAGATCGTTAGAACTTGTAGAAGCAAAAGTTCACAGGCTTTCAACACATTATAAGAAGGAAGGAATTCTTCCAAAAAAATGGAAATATAAGTCTGTAGTAGCCCAACTTGAATAATGGGTAAAAATATACAAGAATCTCTTTCATATTTTTCGGACAAAATTTCTGATGTTGTAAAATCGAAAAAAAATATTCTTGTTACAACACATATTGATTGTGATGGTATCACATCTGGTAGTATAATTTCTAAAGCACTTATCAGAGAAGGAGCAAAATGCACTGTAAGAACAACTAACGAGTTTAGTCAAAACGTGGTTAATCATCTTGGAAAGGAAGATGTAGGATTACATGTTATTACAGATCTTGCAGGTGGATTTGGGAAAAAATTAGATGAGGAGATTGGTGATGACTGGATAGTGCTAGATCATCATCAGATTACAGATGATGAGATGGATAACCAGAATGTAATAAATGCCTGGAAATTCGATATTGATGGAGGACTTGAAATCTGTGCAGGTGGTATGGCATATCTTGCAGCTACATCTTTGAATAAGGAAAATAAGGATTTGTCTGGAGTTGCAGTTGTTTCTGCACTTGGAGATAGACAAGATCAGGGTGATAAAAAATCATTTACTGGAGAAAATAAAAATATTGCAGAAACTGCTAAAGAACTTGGATTAGTCGACATTGACCTTGATCTACTTTTAGTTGGACGTGAAACAAGACCTCTACCAGATGCACTGGCATTTACATCTCAACCATTTATTGAAGGCTTAACTTGGAATAGGGATGCATGTCTTGCTATATTGAACTCAACAGGAATTGAATTGAAAGATGGTGCTAGATGGAGAGTTACAGCTGATTTAGATCACGATGAAAAACGCAAGATTATAGAAGGTATAACCAAGTTTGCACAAGGGAAAGATGCAACTAAGATTATGGATGAATTAATTGGTTACACATACACGTTTCCAAGAGAGGATAAACGAAGCTTCCTAAGAGATGGACGAGAGTTCTCAACCATGTTAAACTCTTGTGGTCGAATAAGTAAATCTGGTGTAGGAATTTCCATTTGCATGGGTGACAGGAATAAGATGTTACAGGAAGGGGAAAAAATTCTTGCTGAATATAGAGGTATGATTAGAGAGTACATGAATGTCTTAGGAAACGAGAGATGGAGGACTCATAGTGATCAGAATTGTGTTATGATAAATGCTGAAGGTTTAGTACCTGAGACTATGACTGGAACAATTTCTTCATTAATTGCAGGTTCGCCAAAAAATATTGGAAAAATAGTAATTCTAAGAACTGATGGTGCAGAAGGAACGGTGAAATTTTCCTCAAGAAAATCAATTAGTTGTAAATCAGATGTTAACTTGAGTGATTTGATGCGAGGTGGTGCACAAAAATTTGACGGGATAGGTGGTGGTCATGATGCTGCTGCAGGAGCAAAAATAACTAAAGACAAATTAGATGAATTTTTAGACTATCTGGAAGAAAATGTCACAAAACTGCAAAGTAGAGATAATCATCGATAATATATCAGATGAAAAAGCAAAAGTGGTAAAAAAGTCACTAGAGCCAGATAACATTGACTTTCCTGATGGTCTATCGTTGAAAGTAGAAAAAATTGATAACAAACTTGTCTTTAGTTTTTCAAACAGTGGTAATATGGGGAAATTAATATCAACTGTAGATGAAGTACTTGAACATGCAAATCTTGCACTTGAGGTGATCAAATAATGCTGGATCCAAAAATTATCAGAGATGAGCCAGAAAAAATACGAAAGATGCTCATAGATAGAGCGGTAGAATTTGATTTTGATGGAATGTTAGAACTTGACAAAAAAAGAAGAGAGCTGATAAAAGAAACTGATGAACTTCGAAAAAAACGAAATCAAATGTCAATTGCAATTGGTCAAGCAAAAAAATCAAACGAAGATGCAACATCACTTCTCACCGATATGAGTAAAATTTCAAAGGATCTTGACGAACATGAGAAACTACAAAAAAATCTAGTGTTAAATTACAAAAATCTTGCTTTTTCAATACCAAACATGATTCATAAATCTGTTCCAATTGGACCTGATGAATCCGCCAATGTAGAGATTAGAAAATGGGGAGAAATACCAAATTTTGATTTTGATGTGAAAGGTCATGAAGAACTAGCTGAAAAACTAGACCTTCTTGATATTCAAAGAGCATCTAAAATTGCAGGTGCCAGATTTTACTTTCTCAAAAGTGATTTAGTAAAACTTGCTCATGCAGTAACTTCATTTGCATTTGATTTCTTATCAGAAAAAGGTTACAAGTTGATACAGCCTCCCTATATGATTAATAGAAAATCTATGGAAGGAGCTGTAATAGCAGATGATATGGAAGACGTCATTTACGGAGTCATTCCTTCATCTGAGCAAAAAGAAGAACTTTTTCTAATTGGTACATCTGAGCATGCTATTGCATCTATGTATTCAGATGAAATTTTAGATGGAAAATCACTTCCAGACAGATTTGGCTCTTTTAGTCCATGCTTTAGGAAAGAAGCTGGAGCTCATGGAAAAGATCAAAAAGGAATTTTCAGAGTCCATCAGTTTGAAAAATTTGAACAATTTGTTTTTGCAAAACCAGAAGATTCGGAAAGAGAGCATGAAAAAATGATAGAATACGCTGAAGAGTTTTATCAGAAACTTGGAATTCCACACAGGGTTGTTTTACTTTCAAGTGCCGATATGGGTAAGGTTGCTGGCAAAACATACGATATTGAAGCTTGGATGCCAGGTCAAAATGCGTACAGAGAAATTTGTTCTGTTTCAAACTGTTTTGATTTCCAATCAAGAAGATTAATGATAAGATTTCGTGACAAAACAAACGAAGAAACACAATACGTCCATACATTAAATGGAACTTTGGTAGCAATTGAAAGAACATTAGTAGCAATAATAGAAAACTATCAAACAAATGATGGACACATAAGAATACCAAAAGTATTACAGAAATATTTAGGAATCGACAAAATTTAGCCAGAACAGTTTATATTCAGAAAACTAAGGTCGAAAATAATTGGCACGAAAAGCCCGAAAAATAAAAGATAAGTGGAAAGAAAAAAAATGGGTTCATGTAATTGCACCTGATTCTTTTAACAACGTTACATTAGGTTATGTACCAATTACTGATGATGAAAATGCAAAAGGCAGAATTTTAGAAGTAACCTTATGGGATATTCTAAAAGGTGATCCATCACAACACCAATACAAAATATTCTTCCAGATTGACAGTGTCGTGGATGATAAGGCAAAAACAATTTTTAAGAGATTTGAATATTCTAAAGAATTTTTGAGGAGTCTTATTAGAAGGGGTTCATCAAAGGTTAATTTTGTAATAGATATTGAAACAAAAGATCATTACATTTTTAGAATTAAAATACTTGCGTTAACTCACAGACAACTGAATACTTCAAGACAACGTCAATTACGCTTAATCACACAAGATATTATCAAGAGTTTAGTACCATCAATGGATATTGATAGTTTTGTTCAAGCAACATGTTATGGAAAGATAAACTCTGACATAATGGCTGCTGCAAAAAAAGTGATTAAACTCAGACATGTTGGTCTGGAAAAAGTCAAACTAATCAAGACCGCAGAGGCACAAACAGTTCTTCTGGAAGCAAAAAATAAAAAACCTAATGCCAAATAGGCTCTCGTTCAATGTCATTACATGTTGAAGTAAAAATAGATGTAATACTTCATGCAACAGAAAATCAAGAGAACGTTTTCGATTCTTTTTTGGAGGTTTTTGATATAAAACGAGAGAATTTCTATATTCAAAACTTAACAGGTCACTTTGATAATCCTATAACATTAGCATCAACCAATCTGAAAAAAGAAAGCGCTAAATCATTTGTTATAAAATTTTTTGATGTGATTAATACAACTGATTTTGATAAAATTTACAAAAACATTGAGGAAAATATATCAAATTCTGGTTTGAAGTTGAAAATAAGTAAACAAGAAATGATCAGTGGTAATATTGTATTAGAAGATAAGGATGCAATAAAAATTACTATGACATGTCCAGTTTATGTTAAAAAAGACTCAAAAAAGATCTATCAACAATTACTCCAATTAGGAAAATAACTTAATAAGATTCAAAAGAAAATTACAAAGGGAATGAGGAAATAAAAGCCGCTCCAGTCTGAGCGCCAAGCTCTGATGACGCCGCGACGAACCGACCCAGTTTTCTATAATATGACCTATATTATTTTAAATAGAGATTGAATGGTGAAATGTTATTGGAAACAGATTATGATGTAATAGTAGCAGGTGGAGGGTTGACAGGTACAATAGCCGCACAAGCAATATCATATTATTCAAATCAAAATTTAAGAATTCTTTCAATAGATAGAAACCCAGAACATTTACCTGGTAGAAAATCATCACCTGGATGGACATGTGGTGATGCATGTTCTAAAGAGGCGGTTGATTTCATGACTGAGCGAATAAAGGTTCCCTGGACCAGACCAGAAATTGAACACGATGTAAAAGGTGTTATGGCATTTTCACCTGACAAAGAAACTGCAATTCCATTTGATGGTGACGGTTACATGTTAAATCGCCAGAAACTACCTGAAATTCAAAATGCCAGAACAAAAAAAATGGGAGTAAATTTTGATTTTGAGATTAATCTTACAGGTTTGATCTATGACGAACAACAAGTTATTGGAGTTCAAGGATTGGATAATAAAACTAAACAGCCTTACAAAAAAACTGCAAAAATTGTAATAGATGCAACTGGAATTACTTCAATGTTGAGAAATCAACTTCAGAACTCAACGAAAATTGAGAGAAAGATTGACAGAAAAGATGTGGAATCAACTGGAAGACATATCATGTATTTTGAGCCAGGAGAAAAAGATCTGGCAGAGTTTGATCCTGACTTTTGTATAATTCATCTAGATCAAGACATTGCTCCTGGTGGATATGGATGGGTTTTTCCAAAAGCTGAAAATAAAGTGAATATTGGTCTAGGTGTAGAAAAGTCAATCTTAGAGCAGAGAAATAAAAGACTTGGAAAAACCGACAATGTTGCATCATTAATGGAAGAATATCTACAAAGAAATAAAGCAATAAAAAATGCAAAACTATCACAAGATCCGGAAGACGTTCACAATAACACAGGTGTTTTTCAAGTTTCTGTCAGAAGACAAAATGATTGTCTTGTCTCTGGAGGTTATATGTTAGTTGGAGATTCTGCTTGGATGCCAAAACCAATCGATGCAGGTGGAATTGGACCAGCATTAATTGCGGGAACAATTCTTGGTAATAATGTTACACAGGCGATCGAAGCAAATGATGTTTCAGAAGCAAACCTTTGGCAATACAATCTTGATTTTATTGAAGAGTATGGTTACAAAACTGCAGGGTTAGAATTATTCAGACGTCTAGTACAAACAATGACAAATGATCAAATTAGTTATGGCATGAAACATTTTTTGGGAAACCTTGACGTTGAGTCAATTAGTAAAGGTGAACACCCAGATTTTTCTGGATTAGGGAAAATTGGAATGATGATTAGAGGAGCCATGAACAAAACTGTTGCTAATGGTCTCAGGTATACATCAGGTCAGAACCAGTGGTTAGTAGAACATTACAACAACTATCCTAAAGAACCATCTGGGTTTGATGAATGGAATAAAGCGTTACACAAAACTTTACAAGAATCATTCGTAAAAATTACATCATTTAGCAACTAGATCTAATCTTAAATAAAGTATAGAATCAATCAAGAATACTTTGATGGAAGAGCAGCAATATCTTGATTGGAATAACTCTTTTGATATGTTAGATAAAGCACATGAACAAGGAATATTTGTGTTAATTATTGGTCCCAAAGGTACTGGGAAAACAACTCTTGTAAGGGAATATGCAAAAAGAAAATTAATTAAATTACAGTCAATAAATTTTAGTCTAAGAACAAGAGAGAGTCATCTTGTAGGAACAAAAAATCTCTCTGATGGTTCAATTGGATTTGATGAAGGTATTTTGGTCAGATCAATGAAAGAAGGTGGTATTCTATATCTTGATGAGATTAATGCAGCAGAAGCAGATGTTCTGTTGAGACTGGATGAGGTATTAGATGATAGACGCCAAATAGTCCTAAAAGAATCTAGTGGTGAAATCATTCAGGCAGAAAAATCGTGGTTTGTAATATCAACAATTAATCCACTAACACATGTTGGCACAAAAGAACTTCCGCCACAGCTTTTGAGTAGATTTCCTATAAGATTAAGACTGGATTATCCGCCAGAAGACATAGAATTTGAGATTGTAAAAAAACATGTTCCAAATGCAGATGAAGAATCAACCAAGCAGGGGATTAAACTTGCTAATACTCTAAGACAAGCAGCTGCAGTAGAAGAGTTGTATTATTCACCATCACTACGAGAAACTATTGCATATACAAAACTTATTCAAAATCAAACTTTACCAAAAGATGCTGCTCAAATAGTATTTGGAAATGTGTATGCACAGTGGGGAAATATCGAATTACAAAAAGTAAATGACATTATTACCTCAATGTATGAAAAATAATGTCATCTGTATCACTCCGTAATGACACCCTAGTTGAAATTGCAACGTTTTTGGTAAGACGTTGGTCAGGAAATGATCAAATAACAGTAGAATTCTCGAAAAAAAAAACTAATGAAACAAGGATCAAAGAAAATAGAGTAATTCTAATACCTTTTCTAGATTACAATGGGGATGAATTTGCAAGATATAGACAATTTCGAACCGCCACATGGTATGAGGGAATGCGGATCAACCACTGTACTAAAATATTGTCAAATGATCATGCATTTGGATTCATTCTAAATACGCTAGAAAGAAGGAGGATTGAGCTCGCGGGAAGAAAAGATTGGCGCGGAATGGATAGTGAACTGATATTCAATTATACATGGCAATGGATTTACAGACCACTACTAAATAATATTCTAGGAAAGGCAAGAATAGTTGAAGCGTTTTATCAATACTTCCTATTTGGTGATGTCAAAGGAGAGATGCAACCAAGTCACTTTGAAAGGGTAAAGAAAGCAGTAGAATTTGCAAAAACAATTCTAGACAAATGCATAGAAAATAATTTTGATACTGATTGGATTGAAAAAAGTATTCCAAAAATTTTAACTATGTTAGATATCGATCCACTGATTACAATTCCATTATCTGTTCCTTTGAAGGGTCCAGGAATGTTGGTAAATCCTCAAGATTTTGAAAAAGCAGTACAAAAAATTACAAAAAATTTAGAAACTGAACTTGGTAGTTTGTATTCAAAAAATCCAATTGAGGGAAAAGATATTCTACAAGAATTCCGTTTAATTAAAGATGAAACAAAGAAGAATGAAAATAAGGGTTTGAGACCAGAAACAATTGGAATACAGATTCCAGAGTCCTCAAATGTGGATGAGACAAAGATCTATGACCAAGATCTTATTAGTAATTTAAAAAATAAATTTCGGGAGTGGAAAACTGGTTGGAAAGAGCAACACATGACTGAAGGTGAAGAGTTTGATGAAGAAGCATATCTTGAAGGCCATGACAAACCATTTTTCAGTGATGTAAAAAAAGCAATAAAATCTAGAATTGTAATATTATTGGATCATTCATCAAGTATAACCGATCAGCAAACAGAATATAAGAAAACTACAATTGGCTTGTGTGAGGTTTTAGCATTTTTAAAAGTAAATTTCTCAGTGTATGCATTTAACACTGTAAATAGGCAGGTTGTTTGCTGGCTTATCAAACCTGAAGATCTGAAATGGAATAACTCTTCTGCAAAAAGACTTGCACAGATTTCTGCAAACGGTGGAACTCCATTGGCTGAAGTTTATGACAGAATGTTACAAGTCTTAGCATCAAAAAAACCTGATATCTTTCTAACCCTGTCTGACGGAGAACCGTCAGATCCAAACGCATTGAAAATGGTTCTAAAATCATATAAAAATTTAGGTATTAAAATGACAGCTATTGGTGTTGGAAGAAATACAATTAGTTCAACTACAATTGCAAATAATTTAAAATATCTAGGATATGAGAAAGTTTTGGCAGTAAGTAGACTAGCAGATATTCCTAATAGAGTGCTTAGTATTTTATCAGAGTAATTATGAGAAAAAATTGTTCCAAGTGTGGGACTGAATTTGCATGTGATAGTGATTTAACATGCTGGTGTGCAAGTTTTCCAAAAATTTCTCAGGATCAGATAGATGAAAAAGACTGTCTCTGTAGAGAATGCCTTTTAATTACATACAGAAAAAAAATTCTTGATGTGTAGAGTCCTAATTTTATATGAAAATAATGGTATACTTTTATAGAATAAATCTGGTTTTTTATAATGGAATTTGAAGATACAAGACAGCCTGATATTAAAAAACCACTAATCATTGCCGCAATGCAAGATATGGGAAATGTTGGTTCAATTGTTGTGAATTTTATAAACAAAAATATAGGCACTGCACAATTTAGAACTGCAACATCATCACGTCCACCATTTGTTTATGATAAAGGTGGATATATTGAAATTCCAGAGGAAAAGTGGGAATATAGATATGCTAAAGATATCATAATTTTCGGTGGTGGTAGAGGCCAACCACAAGAGAATGATGCACTTAATGAACTATGCCAAGATGTAATCAATGTTGCAAAAAAATATGACGCAAAATTCATCTATACTTTAGGTGGTTATCATACATCACGACCATTTGGTAAAAGTCCAACAACATATGTCACAACTACATCACAGAGTTTGTTAGATCTAGTTAAAAAATTAGGAATAGAAACAACACCTACAGAATCTGTCATAACTGGTTTTAATGGATTGATCTTGGGTTATGCAAAACTAAATGGAATTAATGGGATTGGCCTTTATGGCGAATTACTTGAGCCAAGAATACCTCAATATAGAGCAGCAAAAGCAATAATCCAAACATTAGAAAAACTAACTTACCAAAAACTTGGTGATTTAAACGAACTTGATATGAAGGCAGATGCCATTGAATCCAGATTTAAGACAGATACTGATATGAGTGGTGTCTAAAAATAAGTTTTTGAACTAGTTAGAACTTTATCTTTTGTTGATTGGCTAGATTAGGAAATATGTTGAATACCTGACATTTTATGACAAATAATTAAACGGTTTATTATTTGTCTAAAATTGCTGGATGCCAATTAACATTTGAATCACCAAACTGCAAATATTGCTTAAGTTTAATTGGTATTACAACATAATTACTTTATGTTTGTGTGGGTAGCTGCTGCAGCAATTGGAATAGTAATTGCTTTAGTACTAGTTTTCAAATATACAAAAACTGGTAAAAATGATATCTTAGGTTTTTCATATAAATGTGGAAAATGTGGTCAAACCACAAACGGACTTAAATGTCCAAGATGTCAACCAAATACAAAAGACTGGCGATAAAAAATGATGTCAAAACCTGATTCAGAGATGGATGGAACAATTTGTAAAGAATGCAATCGTTTGATTAGTGATCATCTGCCTGAAGAATTAGAAGAATGCATACGAAAATCTGAATTTAAAAGATTAAAAGATGACGATATGAGATAAGGGCCGTTTTAGATTGATATGTGATTTTATAGATGAAAATTACTCCAAAAGTTCTAAATTGAGCTGTGAAATTATTCAATCACATGACTGAAGGAAATAATATTGACACTGCCCTACTAGAAAAATTTGAAAAAGAAATTCTGTCACAAGTACCTCACAGAGAAGAGAGAGATGGAAAAGAGGAGATAGTCAATGCTACACCTTTGACTGATCTCACTAATGACCTCAAGGAGTGTGCAAAGACGGTTTATGATGTAGATATTAGTGATAAAGATTTCAAAATTTATGGCAAATTTGATGGTACACTACTTACAGGTTCAATCAAAGTTAGACCCGCTATTAACATTATTCACGATGCGATAACTACAGGTAAGATCAAAACCGGAACAACAGTGATTGAAGCTACATCAGGAAACTTTGGGATTGCTCTAGGACTATTGTCAAAAATTGGTATAACTGCAATTGCACTTGTTTCAAGAAAACTTCAGGAAGGCGTATTCAAAGAATTAAGAAATGGAAATATTAGAATCATGGATCTTGATATGGATATTTGTCCTGCTCCAGGAATGGAAGATAAGCAGGATGCCTTGCTTGCAAAAGCAACTGCTGCAAACATTCGCTCACAATTAATTGAACTTGGATTTGAGCCTGAAACTTATGACAGCAACATTGTAGACATTGAAACACTTTTAGCTAAAAAAGATATTATCAATTTGGCAAAATTTCTTGCAAAAATTTACAATTGTTTCTGTCCTGAACAGTACGATAATGATTTGAATGTTGAAGCACATAGAAGTGTAACAGCTGTCGAAATTGATCAGCAGTTACATGAAAATGGTGAGTCACTACAAGACTACAGTGTTGTTTGTACTTTTGGGACAGGTGGAACATCTGGAGGTCTTAGCAAGTATTTTGATGAACAATACAACAAAAAAGGAGTTCATGTAATTTTCCCACCTGATCAACAAGATGTTGCAGGTATTAGAACAGTAGGTAATGCTGATGGTTTGAAGTATTATAATCCTGATAAGTATGCTGGAAAACACCAAATAGATTTTGAACAAGCGAAACCACTTTTGAAATTTATGGTAGAAAAAGGACATGATATGGGTGAGAGTAGTGCTCTTGAACTTTATGCAGCCTTACAAATGATATACAGTAATGGCGGAAAATATGTCGTGATGATTTGTGATGGAATTGATAAGTATAGAAAGAATTTTGAAAAGATTGGGAATACTATTACTCCTACACAAGTTAGTCAACAAGAAGTTGCTTCAAATGCAAGTGAGTATGATAAAATAATTTGGATACATACTCAATATACTCCACGGGAAGAAGGAATTGAGTTACTTGCAAAATCCCTTGGCATAGATAAAAGTAAGATTATTGTACCAAATGCTAGAACTGCACAACAATTATTGTCAGGTCAACAAGTTCCAGAAGAAATTGACCATGCATTACAAGAATCTAAAGGAAAATCATTGATGGTATGTATGGCCGGAAGAACATCACTAATGGCTGCTAATGTTTTGGCAGAAAAAGGTATTCAAACTGATAGTCTAACTGGAGGAATTACTGGTCTACCTGAGAGCAAAACTAAAGATCTCTCACAAATTATTGAACAAGTATCCCAATTTTGATATTTATTAATACATTATAAATAATACAAGTTTATGAAGTGCCTTTCAGTTTGTCAACCATTTGCTGAATTGATAGTTCAAGGTAAAAAAACAATAGAATTAAGAAAATGGAATACCAAATTTCGCGGGGAATTCTTAGTTCATGCACCACAAAAAATTAGATTAGATGACTGTAAACGATTGAAGATAAAACCTGAACTGATAGTAGGTGCAATTATTGGAAAAGTAGAATTGATTGATGTTAAAGAATATGAAAATGCATCACAAATTAAAATAGATTCAAAGAAACATCTAGCATCTAATGGTGAAAGTGATAACAAATATGGTTTCGTTTTACAAAATCCAAAACAACTAAGAATACCAATTCCATGTAATGGTCAATTAAATTTTTTTGAATTTAAACCAGAATTGGCAAAGACTGATGAGATCAAAATTGATCTTTTTGAAGAAGAATATAGATACATGTGGATAAACCACCATTAGTTTAGTACAAGGTTAAAAAATGACCTTTGTATATATAAAGGGGCTTTATAAAGAGGAACAAATGACAGAAACAAAACCTATTGTTAGTGTGGAAAATGTGGTAGCGTCAGCCTCAGTTGATCAAAAAATTGACTTGAATGATATTACCAAGAAATTTCCTGACACTGAATACCACCCTGATCAATTTCCAGGACTTGTATTTAGATTGCAAAGTCCACGTACTGCAACGCTTATTTTTAGAACTGGAAAGATGGTTTGCACAGGTGCAAAATCTGAAGAGATGGCAATAAAGGCAGTAAAAACAGTTGTCCAAAAGCTACGTAAAGGTGGAATCAAAATAAAAAAGGATGCTGTAATAACAGTCCAAAACATTGTTGCTGCAATAAATTTAGGCGGGAAAATTCACCTAGAACAAGCTGCTAGGAAGTTACCTAGAAGTATGTATGAACCTGAGCAATTTCCAGGATTAATTCATAGAATGTTAGATCCAAAGACAGTTATCCTCTTGTTTGCCTCAGGAAAACTTGTATGCACTGGTGCAAAAAAAGAACCAGATGTTTATAGATCTGTACATAACCTACATGCAACATTAGAAGAAAAAGATCTAATGATCTATGATGTATAAACGCATCAATTCTATTTCTTTCTAAAATTTTTCTAACTCATCTTCAATTTCTTGTAAAGATTTATTCTTAGAATCAATTTCGCGTATTTTTTCACAGCATTGTTCTGCTTTGGTTTTATTTTTTTGATGTATGTGAACACTTGCCTTGATGGATAATGCATCAATATCATATTCTCCAATTTCTAACGTCTTATCCATGTAGTATAATGTCTTTTGTGCATTACCTTTTATGAAGTAAATTGTGCCTAGAATGAATGCAATATCAGGATCATGCTCTAGAGTTTTTTCAATGTCATGTCCATATTTTAATGCGTCATCATACTTTTTTTGTTTAACTAATTTTCTTAATCTTCGTCTAGGATTACTTTTGAAAAATCCAGTCAAATATGTTCAGAAATTTAGTTGGATGTGTTTTCTGATTGGAGTTTTTCCCAATCATCTAAAAATGCTTTCAGACCCTTATCGGTTAGTGCATGATTTAACATCTTACCTAGTACTACAGCTGGCAATGTGACAACATCTGCTCCAGTCTTTGCCGCATCGATTACATGCTGTGGATGTCTTACACTTGCAACAAGAATCTGTGTACTAAAATTATAGTTAGCAAAAATCTGTTTGATTTCTTTGATCAAATCCATACCAGTGTGACCTATATCATCTAACCTACCAATAAATGGACTAACATATTTGGCTCCTGCTTTTGCTGCCAAAAGTGCCTGATTTGATGAAAATATCAAAGTAACATTTACGGGTATTCCTTGTTCACTTAGAGTCTTACATGCTCTCAGTCCTTCACCTGTCATAGGACATTTTACAACAACATGTTCACCATATTCCCGAAGTTTATTTCCTTCTTCGATCATACCATCATAATCTGTACTTACAACTTCAAGACTAACATCACCTTTGATAATTTTGGTAATTTCTTCCATTACTTCATGTGGATTACCGCCTTGTTTTGCTAAAAGACTAGGATTTGTAGTAATACCATCTAGTAGACCCATATCGTTATACTTTCTAATTTCATCAAGATTAGCTGTGTCGAGAAAAATCTTCATTGTTTTTTACTCCGAATCTCTTTTACCATATTTGCTATATTAACTGATGTTATACCATGTTTTTCCAGTAACTGTGAAATCTCATTATCTCGTGCTGATTCTCCAAACATATCCTGTGCACCAATCCTCTTTATTGGGACTGGATATGATTCAGATACCACTTCTGAAACAGCAGAGCCAAAACCCGCCATGATATTATGTTCTTCGCATGTAACAATTCCACCAGTCTCTCTTGCAGCTTTTTCTAAAATTTCTTTATCAATTGGTTTTATAGTAAAACAATCGATCACCCTACAAGATATTCCTTCGTGTTTTAGCTGTTCTGCTGCATCTAATGCAATCTTTACTGTAATTCCACATGCTGCAATAGTACAATCAGAACCATCTCTTAGAGTAATGCTTTTTCCAATTTCAAATTCTTGGGATTCATTATGTATTATTGGAACTTTAGAACGAGTCATTCTCATATAGAATGGACCATATTGTTGTGCTATAGTCCAAGTAAGCTTTGATACTGCGATAGAATCAGCAGGGATAAGAACCCTCATGTTAGGCATTGCACGCATAATTGCAATATCTTCAAGTTGTTGGTGTGAACCGCCATCAGCACCAACCGATAGTCCTCCATGTGAAACTACTAATTTTACATTAAGTCCTTTTTTGTCTCCACGTGATGGATATGCTATAGCATTTCTGATCTGATCAACGCAACGACCAGGAAGAAAAATTGCATATGTACTTGCAAATGAGGTTTTACCAGAATAAGCCAGACCTGCAGCAAGAGATACCAAGTTTGCTTCTGCTATTCCTACATTAAAAAAACGCTCAGGAAATTTTTTACCAAAACCAGCAGTCTTAAGCGAATCAGTAGTGTCTGCGCCTAATACAACAATATTTTTGTCCTGCTCACCTAATTCAACTAGAGATTTACCATATTCTGTTCTCATATCGCCAAATTGTACATCATCACTCATTGATATCCTAACTCCTTTGCAATTTGTAATAACTCGTCTTTTTTCTTACCTACAACATGTAGGTCTATCCATTTATTCACTAATTCTGGTCCACCAAGTTGGTTGGCTTTTTGGATTAAGAGTTTTCTTCGTGATCTTAGAACTCTATTCCTAAATTCTCGAATTACTAATCTAACATCATTCTGCCCAATTATTGCACTGCCACCCACAAACGCCCGTGCACCGTCAACAAAACACTCACCCACGTTATCTAATGTAACACCACCATCGGCTTCAATATATCCCTCAAAATTATTCTCTTTTAGAATCTGGACAAGTTTCTGCGTCTTTTCATGTGATGCTTCGATATACTTCTGACCAGATTTTCCTGGTATTACTGACATCACAATTAATTGATCAAGAGAAGGAAGGAATTTCTTTGACCAATCTGGCAATTCTGTATCTGGATTTATGGCAAGTCCCACACTCACTTGATTGGATCTAAGAATGTCCTGTATTTCACCAAAACTCGATTCATCACATACTTCTGTATGAACAGTAATTATATCACTTCCAGCATCCACATAATCTTTGACATGTTTTACTGGCTCGTTGATCATTAGATGTGCATCAAAGGGAATGAGTGTTAATGGTCTCAGTTCTTTTATTTTTGTGTGATCAAAAGTGGTGTTAGGGACAAATTGACCATCCATTACATCTAGATGAATATAATCTGCTCTACCATCATCACATCTTTTAATTTCTTTTTCAAGATTTGTCATATCACCAGCAATTATTGATGGGGCAATCATAAACTGTGAATCAAGTTCTTGTTCAATTATTGGAACAAACTCTGGTTTTGCTGCTTTACCATGCCACTGTGGATTATCCTCCATGTGTTCAACTGCCTTACCTTTGATAGTTCTTGCAATAATTATTGTCGGCATTCCTTTGATGGTTTTTGCTCGTTTAATTGCATTAGAAACTTGTTCAACTCTATGACCATCTATTTCAATAACATTCCATCCAAAAGAACGCCACTTATCACCAGTCTTCCATCGGCTTGCATCTTTCCACATCTCTGACAATTCATCAGTTTCAAGATTTTCATCTAGTGGCATAATTTTTTCAGTGTAAGAATCTTGTTGAATAAAATTTCTATCTAAAATTAGTGTCAAGTTATCAACTTTATATTTTGCTGCAGTCATTGCAGCTTCCCAAACTTGACCTTCGTCACTTTCCCCATCACCCATCACAGTAAAAATTCTATTTTCTTTTCCATCAAGTTTTGAAGCAAGTGCATTTCCAATGGAGTAAGAAAGTCCTATTCCAAGTGAACCACCACAGAATTCAACTCCTGGACATTTTAAATCAGGGTGACCTTGTAGTTTACTTCCAAATTGTCTTAATGTTTCCATCTTACTTTCCTCAAAGTATCCTGCTACTGCCATGTTTGAAAAAAGGCCTGGCGATGCATGTCCTTTTGATAAAATTAATTTGTCTCTATCTTCCCATTCAGGGTTTTTAGGATCATATCTTAGATGTTTATAGAAAATACAGCCCATTATTTCAGCCATTGAAAATGAGCCTCCAGGATGACCAGAACCTGCTGCAGTAGTTCCTTTTATGACAAGTTTTCTAGCCTTGAGAACGTTTTTTTTAATTTGGTAATAATTTAGTGCCATTACAAGCAAAAAGTCATGAATATTACATAAATAGCTATATCCGAAAATTTTAATCTAAATCGATCATAAATAGAGTATGGATTTAAGTGAAAAATTACCGTTGATGGTTTTTGACGACAAATGTTATGTGTGTATTAAGTTTGCAAAGATTGTAAATTATCTTACAAAAGGTAGATTACGAATGGTTGGACATTATACAGAATTTGGCAAATTAATTAGAGATGATTTTCTTGGTGATGATGCGTTAGAGATGTTTTGGTTTATAAATAAAAGTACGGCTTATGGTGGAAGAGCTGCATTAAGACCATTAATCTCTGCGATCTTTAATCTTGATGGTACGAATGCAAATAAAATATCTATTCAGGAATCATGTGACATTGGTTGTAAGGACTCACTTGCAGTTTTCTTTAGATCTGCTAGTCTAATCACTCACAGTAAAAAAATCGATTTGAAAAATATCTAACCAAATACAATACAGTGTTCACAATCACAGTTTGTCTGATCATTTGATTTAGCAAGGCATTTTTTGTGCTGACCTGCTTGACATTGAACACAAACCTTCTCAATATTATCTACTGTAGAATATTTTTTTGATTGATCAAATCCAAAACCGCCATCTTGTGGTCCCACCATGATATATGTAATTCATACTGGTATTTTTGTATAACGAAATTTGCTAAGATTTTATTTGTCTTTTAAAAATCCAGTTCTTGATTTTTGTTAGTGCAAATATCCAAATAAATATTAGAATTAAAGCAATTAGAACTTTGAGACCTGAATTTAAAATTGGCTCTATGTCATAAACTACTTCAAATGATGTTGGTCCTATAAATAAAACCAAAACACCGCCACCAAGTAATATCAAAACCCACATAGCAAATACAAATGCAAACATTGATGCGTTCAAGATAGTTTGACTCCCATAAAGAATGCAGTGATTATTCCTAAAATACCAGAAAATATTGCAAGTTTAAAAATTTCAGTGGCTATTTGTTTTTCAGATAATGGTTTTTGTGCAATTAGTAATCTAACTAATGTAATTGGTGCATGTTTTTCTAATGTTGATTTAAGCTTCCAATCTGGAGTATGTGATGTTGGATTTTTAATTTGTCTGTGCTCAACAATTTTTTTGACACTTGAAAGGAATAAAAAGCTGTTAATAACTGCAGGTAAAATTATTACTGCAGCAATTACTTCTGCTTGACCAACAATTGCAATTGTACCATACATAGCACCAAAAATAAGTGTGCCAGAATCTCCTGGAAATATTTTACTTGGAAATTTATGATATTTATAAAATGCAAGTGAAGTAAATGACAGTAACAAGCATGCGATTGCTATTTCATAGTTTTGTAAGATAAAAAGTGAGATTGATAATGCAAAACCTGCAATTGTAGTAAAACCACTTACAATACCATTTAATACATCAATTGAATTGAATGTATTTCCAGTTACTGGAATCATGAATACAATTAATCCCAAATACAAAATTGGTATGTTTACAGATCCGAACAATGGAAAAGCCAGTGTAGAATCATATGCTCCTAATAGAATAATTGGTAGCGCACAAAATGCCAGAGCCAGTGGTTTAAACCACCCACCCATTGTTTTTCTATCATCAATAATACCAACCAAAAATGCAAGTAGTGATGTTATAATTATGGCTAAAATTTCTACTATTGGGAAGAAGAAATACAATACAGCTAGAGATGAAATGATTCCAATTATAATGGCAAAACCACCTGGTCTTGCAATCATACTTTTTTCCTTTTTATTGGCATCGATTACTGTAAAATTACGTTTTTCTAATGCTTTAATGACAATTGGGGTCAAAGTATATACCGAAAAAAATGCAATTACAATAGCAATTATTGCTGGGATTATTAGTTGTTCCATTATCTGACCTTTTCTACATGAGACTTGATACTTTTTGCAATAGTCATACCGATTTTATCTATTGCTGCTAATTTCTCAAGTGATGCTTTTTTCAATATTATTCTATTTTTATACCCATTTTTGTATAAAATTTGAGCACGAACTCGTCCAATTTGTTTAATTTTTACTAATTCAAGGTATTTTTCTGGAACACCATGTATGATTTGTAGTTTAAGTAAATCTGATTCGTCAACAAGATTCTGATATTCAGATACAATCTTTTTTTGTTCGTTTTCTTTGGCATAATCTCTCCAGAATTTCACAATCTCTATGAAAGTATAAACCAAATCTTTCGCATTTTCTTTTATATAGAATATATCACCAGGCTCAGCATCAAAATATTCTGACATATTTTGATAACTCACAGCATCAATCCATTTGTAAAGAATTAACAGGCTTTTGAAACAATCTTCACTTGAAAATTTTTGTTGCGTATATAATTTTTCATTTTTATCAATAAGATTATCCATATCTTCTTGATATTTTTCAGGTATTGGATATTGCAAATAGAATTCAGGAAGATTGGTAATCATATGTAATATTCCAAATGTATGTTTTGTTCCTCTTACATAATCTTCAACGTAACCAGTCATATTAAATGCAGTTTCAGGATCAATTCTTAAATAAAAAACTCTAATACCAAATTTTGTAGGTTTAAAACCATTATCATCAGTGATCATTCCATACTCCTTTATTTTTTCAAGTTGTTTTGATATCTTTTTTTCTAATACGGAGTCATCAGAAAGTTGATATGCAGCAAAAGTTTGTGAAAAGAATTTTATTATTTTTTCATAAGATACCGCATTAAACTTAGACGCAGTGTAGATAAATCCAAGTAAATTAATTCTTAAAGAACTATCTTCATCTAAGGTTTTTGATTCTAATGGTTCTGGTTCACCATCAACATAATATTCTAATATTTCATCAGGATATCCTTTTGAAATGATTATTGATTCACCCATGTCATCATATTGTGGTCTTCCAGCTCTTCCACACATTTGTTTGTATTCTAAAATACTAATTTTTTCTAAACCATTGTTTGTATATCTCATTACACTTGGAATTACAACTCTCCGTGCAGGTAGATTTACACCCGCAGCTAAAGTTGGAGTTGCAGTTAATAATTTTATGTGATGATTTTTAAATTCATTTTCAATTATTGTACGGCATCTTTGATCAAGCCCTGCATGATGAAATGCTGTACCATTTCTCACTGTTTGTGCTAATTCAGTAGTTAATTTTGTATTATCATAACTATCTTTTGGAATAATTTTCTTTGAGATTTTTTCTAGATCCTTTCTTTCATTTTCTGTAAGCATCTTTACAACATCTCGTCCAGCCTCTTTTGCCCATGCAACTGCATTCTTTCTTGTCATTGCAAATATCAAACATTGATCTCCATTATCGACAGTATCCAATCCTAACCCAATCCAATCTTTTTTGTGCCTAGATTCTTGACCATCTTTGGTCAAATTTCCCTCAGTTTCTTCCCTGTCTTGATTTATTATGATATGTCGACTGTAAACGGCTTCAGATAATGGAACACGTCTAAATGCACTCTCAACTAATTCACATTCTAGCCAGTCTGCAAGTTCATTACTGTTTGATATAGTTGCACTGAGTCCAATAATTTTAGGTGGGTTTTTTCCAATAAATCCAGATCTAAGTCGGGTTAGAATAATTTCTAATGTTGGACCTCTTGTCTCATCACCAATTAGATGTATTTCATCAGAAACTACCAATCCTATATCATAAATCCAATCTTGCTGAAATGCCATATTCGCATCCATACTTTCGTTTGTAAGAAATATTACATCTGCATCTTCTAATTTCTCTTTTTTATCCTTTGAATCTCCAGTAGATAATGCTACTTTGATTTTTCTACCTAGCGACAATTTCTCTAATTTTTTAAACTCTTCAAATTTTTCACTGGCCAACGCACGTAACGGAGTAAGATAAACTACTTTAGTTTTATATTTTGAAAGATGAGAGAGAATTGCCAACATTGCGATTAGTGTTTTTCCACTTGCAGTAGGTATTGTAATCAAAAAATTTTTTTTCCCATCAAATAATCCAGCCTTTACAGATCGTTCTTGTGGTTCAAAAAGCTCTTCGTATCCTTCGGACTTTAGAAAATCAATTATTGAGGATTCTAGTTTTAATTCACTTACTTTCATACTATGTTATAATAGCCGGGTTTAGCTTCATAAATAACTGAATCCTTTTGCATCTTTCGAATATAGTTTCTAGCGTCGTCTTCAGTGAATTTATCTGTCTTTGCAAGCTCTTCAACTAATTGTCCTTCTTCAACAGGATGTTTATGCTCTCCTTCTAAGGATCTTATTACATCCATAAATAATTGCATTTTTGAAACTTCACTTCGTGGTCTACCTTGTAAGGTTCCAAGATCAACTTTTCCTGTATTAACATCAATTCCTGCTTCATTAAACATTTCTTCTAGCAAATCAATTGCACGCTGAGCATCTTGACCCTCAACTTGAGTCTTCAATAATAATCGTGCCCTGGCAGTTGCAAGTCTAATTAGACCTTCTAACTGTCTAGGCGTAACTGTGATTGTATCATCACTATCCTGACCCATACTTCTCATTTTCATGTAATAATTTAGAATTTTATCTTCTGCTTCCTTTGTTAGTGTTGGCTGTATTCGTTTTGCATATGAAAGATATTTTGTTAATGTTTCAGAATCAATAAGTGATCTACTATCAATTCCTTTTGGAGTATGAAGATTGATTATATGTTTTGCAATTTTTGTGTCTCTTTCCTTTGATGGTTTATCACGAACTACAAAAATCAGATCAAATCTAGTAAGTAACGGAACAGGTAGGTTTACATTTTCTGTAATATTTTTGAATGGATCATATTTTCCATACATTGGGTTGGCAGCTGCAAGAATTGAAGCTCGTGCATTTAATGTTGCAACAATTCCACCTTTTGCAATACTTGCAGTTTGTTGTTCCATAACCTCGTGTAATGCACTTCTATCTTCTGCTTTCATTTTATCAAATTCATCTATACATACTAAACCTTGATCTCCAAGAACTGTAGCACCAGCTTCCAACATGAATATCCCATTTGCATCTCTAACTACTGCAGCAGTGAGTCCAGCTGCGGTAGAACCCCTACCAGATGTATATAATCCACGTGGAGCTATTCTTGCACAAAACTTCAACATTTCACTTTTTGCAGTTCCTGGATCTCCAACTAGAAATATGTTAATATCACCTCTAATTTTGGAACCATCGTTTAATTGCCTCTGTGTGGAACCTGCCATTAACAATAAAATTGACTCCTTGATTACTTCATGTCCAGTTATGTGTGGTGCATAAGATTCAATCAATCTCTCGTAAATGTCAGGATTTTTTGATAATGATAAAATTATTTTTTCTTCTTCTGGTGATATTTGTTCTCTCTCAATTCGACGTGAAGTTTTATCACCTGTACCTCCCAAAAATTCGACATTATTTCCATCTAATCTCAATCTGTAAAGTGGACTTTCATTTTTTGAAACGCCTGACATTCTTTCTTGCTCAATTCTAATTATTCCAGTTAATACAATTCTATCACCAGGTCTTGCGTTATCAACCAAATCTTGTTTTACAGTAACATCAAGATAATGTGGTAATTGTCCAGGTGGTAGATCCTCTGGTAATTCTTGAAGTCTAACAAATTGGACGTCTATGAACCTACTTGATTTAGGCTCAATTCCTAATTCCTTATGCGTACATTTAGGATTTGAACATTGTAATGGTGTGGTTAATTTTAGATCTTTATCTAAAATTACATCTGTTCTATGACCTTCTGGACACATGAAAACTAATTCTTTTGCTAATGGCTTAACTTCAGATGCACGTAAAACCATACCTGAAACACTTGTTATTTTTCCAATAACTTCTGCATTAATCTGACGTAGACTTCTCTGGACTGGATAATTTCCAATCCTAGCTCTTATTTCATGCTCTATTTTTTTTGCATATTTTGGAAATCGTTGTTGTAAAATTTCCTTTATTGCTCTTGTAAAGGCCTCTAAAATGTCATCTGGTTTTTCATTAAATACAGATTCTATTTCAGGATGTGTAACAAGATCGTTATAATCAACATTGATGAATTTTGTATTGGAAGACATCATTCTATCGATTTCATCTACATACCTAAATTCTCCAGATTTATCTTTGAACTGCAT
>Ga0315338_1001963_pt1 | contig 22630 bp, 22 predicted proteins | sample ASW8metaG_FD_204518 | JGI IMG/M metagenome (GOLD analysis project Ga0315338, IMG submission 204518) | Ammonia-oxidizing marine archaeal communities from Monterey Bay, California, United States - ASW #8 | ecosystem: Environmental > Aquatic > Marine > Coastal | place: USA: California | collected... | reverse complement strand
AAAATAATTCAAGTTGGGCAGGCACTCGAACATACGCTTTAAAGTAATCAAAGAAAAAGTTAGTGGAGAAAAAAATGACTACAACGGAACTTGAAACAACTGCAAAAATGATGGTAGCTGAAGGAAAAGGTATACTTGCTATTGACGAAAGTACGCCAACCATAAAAAAGAGATTTGATTCAATTAATGTCGAATCAACTGAAGAAAATAGAAGAGCTTACCGAGATCTACTAATTACAAACCCTGATAGTAATAAATATATAAGCGGAATGATTCTTTATGATGAAACAATACGTCAGTCAACATCTGATGGAACATCATTTGCTAAAAGATTAACAAATGATGGGATTATGCCTGGCATTAAGGTTGATACCGGAGCAAAAGATTTTGCTTTACATTCAAATGAAAAAATCACTGAAGGACTAGATGGGCTACGTGAAAGGCTAGCAGAATACAAAAATCTTGGTGCAAAATTTGCAAAATGGCGTGCCGTAATAACTATCGGTAACAATATACCAACGGATGCCTGTATTGATGCCAATGCTCATGCTTTGGCTCGATATGCGGGACTATGCCAAGAGATTGGAATTGTTCCAATGGTTGAACCTGAAGTATTAATGGACGCAGACAATAATATTGAACGTTGTTATGACGTAACTGAAAAAACTTTATCGGCATTATTTTCAACACTTAAAGATCAAGATGTAAACATAGCTCACACAATTTTAAAAACTAATATGATTATTTCTGGCAAAAAATGTCCTGTTCAAGCAAATATCGAAAAGGTAGCAGAAAAAACTGTGGAATGCCTTTTAAAAAATGTGCCATCTGAATTAGCAGGTATTGTTTTTCTTTCTGGCGGTCAAAGTGCAAAATTAGCAACCGCACACCTCAATACGATGAACGCAAATAATAAAGATCTGCCTTGGCCATTAAGTTTTTCATATGGTCGTGCATTACAAGAGCCTTGCCTAAAAGTCTGGAGTGGTAATTCGACAAATATCGAAGCTGCGCAAAAAGCATTGCTTCATCGGGAAAGATGTAATGGGCTTGCTTGTAAAGGTGAATATGACTCAAAAATGGAAGAAGCCGCGTAAAAAATCATTCTTCCTTATAGGATTCTTTAATTCCGATTACTCAATTATTAATTCGTTTACGGGTATGAATTGCTCACCTTGCTTGCCTAATAGGTAGCCCGTTTCAATATCAAAATACCAGCCATGAATAGTCAAATTACCACTATCACACTTTTCCTTTATCCACGGGAAAGTTAATAAATTATTTAAAGAAATTTCAATAGAAGCTTTCTCACAATAACTACATTGATCATCGAAAGACTTATCCTTATGCTCTTTTAAAACTTTTTCCCTTGCGTTTTTTACTATTCCCATCCATGGATCAACAAAACTGTATTCATTGCTAAGATGATCTCCCTCCATTAAGGCTCTAATTCCACCGCACTGGCTATGCCCAAAAACAATAATATGCTTCACTTTTAGATGTTTTATCGCAAATTCCATTGCCGCACTAGTACCATGAGACTTTCCATCTGCTTCATTAATAGGAACAAGATTTGCGACATTACGAATAACAAATATATCACCAGGTACAGTGTCCATAATTTGCGCTGGATGCACTCTTGAATCACAGCAAGATATCACCAAAAATTTTGGTGACTGCCCCTCTTCAAATAAATTACTATAAATCCCTCGTTGTCTCTCAAAATATTGTTTGTAAAACCTTTGGTGCCCGTCAATTAGAGCTTTTACTTCTTTCATTTTTAGACCCCGTTAATTATGAAATTAGTTTTTTTCGTGCATCTTGATATTTTTCTGAAGTCTTTTTGATTATTTCATCTGGTAGTTTTGGTCCGGGAGGCTTTTTATTCCAATTTAGTGTTTCTAAATAATCTCTAACATATTGTTTATCGAAGCTCGGCGGGCTTATTCCTATCTTGTAGGATTCAATAGGCCAGAAGCGTGAAGAATCTGGCGTTAATAATTCATCAATTAACACTAACTGATTGTCTTCATCCAAACCAAATTCAAATTTAGTATCTGCAATAATGATTCCTTTCCCTATGGCATACTCCACGGCTTCACTATAAATTTTTAAACTTATGTTACGAATTTGATTAGCAAAATCATCGCCAATTAAATTTTTAACGCTTTCAAAATCTATATTCTCATCATGATCACCAACATTTGCTTTTGTTGCGGGCGTAAAAATAGGCTCGGGTAATTTTTCTGCTTGCTTTAATCCCGCAGGTAAACAAACACCACAAACTTTACCTGTTCTTTTATAATCCTCCCAGCCTGATCCAATTAAGTATCCACGGATAACGGCTTCGATTGGCAAAGGTTTTAACTTTCGAACAACAATGGCTCTGCCTTTTAACATTTCAAGTTCAACTTTTTTATCAACTACATCCTCAATAGCTAAATCAGATAGATGGTTAGGAATAATTTTTCTACAACGTTTAAACCAAAAATTTGAAACTTCAGTGAGAATGGAGCCTTTGCCTGGTATGGGGTCAGGCAAAATAACATCAAATGCAGAAAGTCTATCGCTAGTAACAATTAACAAATACTTATCATCTATATTATAGACATCTCTTACCTTCCCACTACTACTGAGTGGAAAACTTTTAATATTAGAACGATAAAGTGTATTGGAATTTGCTTGCATAAAATTTCAAATAAATATGGCTACAATAATTAAACTAGTTTTCTTTTTTTTGTTTTAACCAAGAATCCCGGAGTGATACAGTCCTATTAAAAATAGGTTTACCTTTGTCAGAGTCCTTATTGTCAACACAAAAATAACCAAGCCTTTCAAATTGAAAAAACTCTTCATTTTTTGCAGATTGTAATGAAGGCTCTAGATAGGCTTCTTTTATAATTTTTTTTGATTTGCTATTTAAAAAATCCTTCCAATTTTTTTGATGCCTATTACTATCAGGTTTCGGATCATTAAATAATCTATCATATAAACGAACTTCGGCCTTAAAGGCATGTTCTGCAGAGACCCAATGAATTGTCCCTTTTACTTTACGACCATCTGGAGCATTACCTCCTTTTGTGTCAGGGTCATATGAGCAATGCAATTCAACTAAATTGCCTGAATTATCCTTTATAACTTCATTGCAAATAATAAAATAAGCGTAACGTAATCTCACTTCTTTCCCTGGAGCTAGGCGAAAAAACTTTTTGGAGGGATCTTCCATAAAATCGTTTTTTTCGATATAGATTGTCCTTGAAAAAGATAATTTTCTTGTGCCCATCTCCTTATCGTTTGGATGATTTGGCGCCTCTAATTGTTCAGTTTCCCCTTCCAGATAATTATTAATAACAACTTTTAATGGATCTAATATACCCATTACACGTGGCGCACGATTATCAAGATCTTCGCGTACAGAATTTTCTAATACGCTGACGTCAATCACCGTATCATTTTTAGTGACACCGATTCTATCGCAAAAATCACGAATTGATTCTGGGGTATAACCACGTCGACGCATACCAGCAATTGTCGGCATACGAGGATCATCCCACCCTGAAACGTCTCCATCTTTTACCAATTCATTTAATTTTCGTTTACTAGTCACAGTGTAATTTAAATTTAAGCGAGCAAACTCAATTTGTTGCGGGTGACAAGGTACTGATAACTGTTCTAAAAACCAGTCATAAAGTGGGCGATGATCTTCAAATTCTAGTGTACACAATGAATGTGTTATTCCTTCTAATGCGTCTGAAATGCAATGTGTATAATCATACATTGGGTATATACACCAATCATTTCCGGTACGATGATGAGTTGCTTTTTTAATTCTATAAATTGTCGGATCACGCATATTCATATTGGGTGACGACATGTCTATCTTTCCCCTTAGCACACACTCACCTTCTTCAAACTCGCCAGCTCGCATACGCTCAAACAAACTAAGATTTTCTTCAACACTTCTTCCCCGGTGAGGGCTTTCTTTTCCGGGCTCAGTTAATGTACCCCGATACTCACGTATTTCTTCTGCACTTAAATGATCAACATAAGCCTTACCATCAACAATCATTTGTTTGGCGAATTCAAAAAGCTGCTCAAAATAATCTGATGCGTAAAAGAGACGCTTCCCCCATTCAAAACCAAGCCACTTTACATCCTGCTGAATAGATTCCGTAAATTCAAGGTCTTCTTTTACAGGATTGGTGTCATCAAAACGAAGATTGCAAAGACCGCCATTAAAATCATTTGCTATTCCAAAATTTAAACAAATTGACTTAGCATGACCGATATGTAGATACCCATTTGGTTCAGGAGGAAATCTTGTATGAACAAGACTTTTATTTTTATTATTTTTTATATCATCCTTGATGATATTACGAATAAAATTACTTGATTCAGGGTTTGAATTCTCAGACATTGACTATCCTATTAGTCATACGAGCAATATAAAATAAATAAATTAATGTTGTTGTTATTGTATAGATTAACTGTAATTTTTTGCAAACTTGGGTAAGTTTCCTTTTAAGCCCATAGCTCTCATCATAATCGCATTTTTAACAATAGGCATCTCATCAATAATATCCAAACCCAAATTACGTAACCATTGTACTGATTGAAATTGATTTTCAAAGAGATATTTAAAGCCATCAAGTAAATACATCATTTGTTGATTCTCACCCTTACGCCAGCGTTCATAACGACGCAATACTTGTAATTGGCCAATATCTCTATCCAAATTAAAAGTGTTCATAAGTATTTCTGCTAAAGAAGCTGCATCAAGCAAACCAAGATTAGCTCCCAAACCAGCTAAAGGATGTACGGTATGAGCACTATCACCAATTAGAGCAAACCTTGGTTGGACATAATGCTCTGCCTGGGCTCGGCTAAGAGGGAAAACATTTAGTTCAGTACTTTCTCTGATTTTACCCAATTTATTATCGAAAGCAGCCTCTAATTCACCGTGGAATGTTGCCTTATCAAATTTAAGAAGTTGTTCAATCCGTTCCGGGCTACTAGACCACACAATGCCAGACTCATAAGGATTTTTCATGGGTAAAAAAGCAAGCGGTCCATCATTCAAAAAACGCTGACGTGCTACTTCGTCATGTGGAATTTCTGAAGTAACAATACAGGCCAAAGCAGACTGCTTATAATCATGCTTCTGATAATGAATATTTAAAAGTTTTCTGGTCTTCGAGTTACTCCCATCTGCGGCAACTACCAGTTTACTTTTAAATTGCTGTTCATTATCTGCATCTAGTATCATTGCATTAACGTGCCTTTCTATTTTTATGGGTGAAACTCCTTTTATGTGGTTTACATTTTCTAAATCACAAATTTTCTTGTGTAGTGCATGAAGAATGGCCCGGTGAGGAATAATGTATCCCATTGTAGGTTCGCATATTGATGCACTTTCAAAACGAATCTCTCCATTTCCGTTTTCATCCCAAACATGCATGCGGCGAAAAGGAGAAATATCTTTTTCATTTAAAAGAAACCATGCGCCAGCCTTCTTAAGAATTCGTTCGGATGCAATAGTAATTGCAAATACACGTGGGTCATTTTCTTTAAATAAATTTTCAGATTTAATATCTGCATCAAGTAAAACAATATTAAAGCCAACCTGCCCTAATATACAAGCTAGACAACCGCCTATAATACCGCCGCCCACGATAACAATATCCCAATCATATTTATTCTTATTTTGTTTCATAAATTTAATCCTCTAACAAGCCGTGGTTGGTAGCCTGCTAACCCCATTGCCCTTTTAAGAAATAAATATTTAAATTCAGGGATACAATCAAAAAGCAACATTATAGTATTTGTAATAGGGGTAAATAATGAAGAATTATTATAAAAGGAAGTTGCTATGCCATTAGTAAACTCTGTAACTCGTTGCTGGTCAGAATTGCGTAATCCTAAATAGGCATTAAGAATATTTATATTATCAACAGATAGTTTTTTTTCAAGAGCTGAGTATATGCACTCAGCCAATCCTGCAACATCACGTAAACCAAGATTGAAGCCCTGTGCAGCATTCGGGTGAATTGTATGAGCTGAATTACCTAATAAAACCAAATTTTCCTGAAACTGCTGAATTGCCTCAACAAAAAAGATTGGGTAAGAGTGTCGTTTTCCAATCTCTTGAATTTTACCCAAACGACGTCCGAATTCAGTTTCTATAGTTTCTAAGTATTGCTCTTCAGACATACCAAGATAATGATTTGCTTCATCTACAAGGGTAGTAAAAACGAGAACGGAACGATTTTCTCCAATTGGTAAAAAAGCAATTGGGCCATGCGGGGTGAAGCGTTCATACGCTGTATAATTATTTGGTCTTTGAGTAGTTACGTTAGTAACAATCGCGGTTTGCTTAAAATCATATTTCTTGGTTTCTATCCCCGCTAACTCTCTAACCATAGAATGACTACCGTCCGCTCCAACAAGTAATTTTGTGTAGACAGTTTCGGAACCTCCTGAAGATAAAACTTGTAAAGACAACTTTGAGTCAGTCTTAGTAAAACCTTGTAATTGAGCGGGACATAAAAGTTTTATGTTTTTAAATTTTTTTATTTTTTTATGTAAAGCATTGCCTAATGAACGAGCAATAACAACATGTCCTAGTTCTGCAGCTTCTACGTCAGATGCTGCAAAATGAGTAAAACCAAATTTTTTCTGATTGGAAACATGTATTTTCTTAATTGGTGTTACATGTGTATGTATTTCTTCCCATACACCAATATACTCAAGTATTCGTTTCGAAGAAGGAGAAAGAGAAATGCCTCTATCGTCATAGCTAGGTTGTTTATCATCACTTATTTCTACAGACTCAATAAGTGCTATAGAGAGATTTGTTGGGGCTATGGCGCAAGCAAAGCTTGCTCCCACCATACCTGCACCAACAATTACAACATCGTAATCATGCTGCATCTGCCATTAGCTCCTCAATTTCATCAATTGTTTTAGGAGCATCTTTGCTTAAAATATCATGTCCATCTTTCGTTACCAAAACATCATCTTCAATTCGCACACCAATATTACGCCACTGATTAGGTAAGCTTTTTGAGTTTGCAGGCAAATAAAGACCGGGCTCTACAGTCATTACCATACCAGCTTCAAGCATTCTCCATTCACCATCAAGCTTATAATCACCAACATCATGAACATCCATACCAAGCCAGTGACCAGTTCGATGCATATAGTATTTTGTATAATCATCATTTTTTATTAATTTTTCCGGGTCGCCTTTCAGTACACCTAATTCAACCATCCCTTCTGTTAACACTCTAACAGCGGCATCGTGCGGTTCATTCCAATGCTTACCAGGTTTAATCTCGTTAATAGCAGCTGATTGTGCAGATAAAACCAAATTGTAAATATCACGCTGTGCCTTAGAGAACTTCCCATTAGCAGGAAATGTGCGTGTAATATCACTAGCATAACACTGATACTCGGCACCTGAATCGATTAACAACAAATCGCCATCAATTATCTCATCGCTATTATTTGTGTAATGCAAAATACATGCATTTTTGCCCGAAGCAACAATTGGGGGGTAAGCGTTATAACGCGCGCCATTTTGAATAAATTCAGATATTAATTCTCCCTCCAATTGATATTCATACATCCCAGGTCTGCAGTTCTTCATCGCTCGTTTATGTGCTTTGGTAGAAATCTCAGCGGCTTTACGCATTAATTTTATTTCGTAACGACTTTTATATAATCGCATCTCATGCAGAAAATGATTAAACGAAATAAATTCATCAGGAGCAGTGACTCCTGTTCTAACTTTATCTCTAATTTGATTTACCCAACCAAGCACTCTTTGATCGAAATTCTGATCGCTGCCCATGTTGTAATAAATTCGCTCATGCCCTTCTATTAGTCCGGGCAAAATATCATCCATATCTTCGATAGGAAAAGCATCATCTGCGGCATAAATTTTTATCGCTCCTTCAAGACCAGAACGACGTCCATGCCATGCTTCCATCTTTTCATCTCGTTCACGACAAAATAATATGCATTCTCCTTCTTCGCGATCAGGTATTAAAACTACAACGGCTTCCGGTTCTGGATAACCTGTTAAGTAGAAAAAATCACTGTCTGGACGAAATGGAAACTCAACATCGCGATTACGAATAGAAATTGATGCAGTTGGTAATATTGCTATGCTATCTGAACCTATCATATCCATAAGTCGTTTACGGCGATTTTTAAATTCTTTGATATCTATCAATGTACAATCTCTTCTCTATTGGTATTTGTTTTTTGTATTTTATGTATTTGCCTATGAATAAAAATTACGCCGACGCGTATATATTCAACAATCTCAAAGTAAGCAACTTTAGCATCTTCTCCTTCATCGACTGTAGTTTCCATTCGTGATATTGCAACTACATCTCTAACAAATTCATCTCCCTCACTAGTCAAATTCAATTTCTTATCGACTCCACCTATACCTAAACCACTAGCAAACCCCGCACACCATTTGGAAGCCGAATTAGAACGCTCGGTAATGGTAGCCTGATCATCAGGCAACAGTGGTGTAAAAATCAACTCGTCAGACAAAATCTCTTCACTAACCTGTTGGGCTAATTCAGCTAGCATAGCAAAAGATTCATCAAAATCTGCCCTATCTTCGATACCAACTAACAAATAATCTTGCCACAAGGCAGATGCCAATCCGTTACTAGCACAAAAGATGCCACACTGAAACCCATGCGACTCAGACGCCCATACATCAGCGCCAGCATAAATTAATTGTGTATTAACCGAGTTATAGTCAATCATATTTTATCGTTTTCTCAAGTCATTCTGCCAGTAACTAGTTGATTTTTTACCGAACAATATCAACAAAGGTCTCTCGCCGATGTTCTCTAACATAGCATCATTGGTTGACCAGCAAATTCAGTAGCTCTATATTGTTGTTAATATCATATATCAACAATATACTGAGTTCATGCCATAACTGACTAATAGGACAAAAATCATGATTGATGACAACGACAATAATACAGACTTGAGCGCGCTCGAAGAACGTGTTGATGAACTGATAAATACTGTTAATGAACTCAAAACTGAAAATTCTAGCCTAAAAAATCAACAAGAAAATCTTGTCAATGAACGTGCTATATTAATTGAAAAAACTGAACATGCTAGAAGCCGAATAGAGGCAATGATTTCTCGATTACGCGCAATGGAAACACGATCATGAATAAAAAAACGTCCCCGTTAAAAGTTACAATCTTAGACAAAGAATATCTAATTACATGTGAAGAAGAAGAAGTCGATTCTCTTCATAGCGCTATTGATTTCTTGAATAATAAAATGGTAGAAACTAAAAAAAATGGTAGTGTCATCGGATCTGAAAGAATTGCTGTTATGACTGCGTTAAATATTGCTAATGAAATGCTAGAGCACAAAAAAGAAAATCAAGATTATAATTTTAAAATTGACAGTACGCTTAGTCGATTACAAAGTAAGATTAACGATGCTTTAGATATAAAAAATCAATTAGATTATGGTTGATCTAAATAATCTAATTAAATAAAGAAATTGTAATATGAATTTGGGTATCTTCTGTCATGCTCGTTATCATACTCGTGGTAACTTGAGCCGATAAGATATTAAACAGGGGATCTTTAATCAGCATTGTTGTGCATGTCCATCCACGTGGAAAGCCTGAAATGCTGACAAAGATGCCCACTTGAACCTCTGGTTCAAGTTCAATGTAATGAGACGGCATCACGGTTGATACCCTCCAATCTTTGGTTTTATATAAGAACAAACTAATTTAGCTCAAAAACTTTTTATACGCTGGGTTCCCACTCTCATCCCAATAAGGAATACCAAGTTTATTAATAAAATTCTGAAACTTTTCTCTTTCCTCTTCTTTAACTTGGAATCCCATAAGTACACGGCCATAAGCTGCGCCATGATTTCTATAATGGAACAAACTAATATTCCAATTTTCTCCCATCTCGCTTAAGAAGTGCAACAAAGCGCCCGATCTTTCAGGAAATTCAAAACGATATATAAGCTCATTATCAACTTGCGGTGCATGTCCACCAACCATATATCTAATGTGCATCTTAGCAATGTCATCATTACTTAAATCAACAACGTCATATCCTCTGTCTTTAAGTTGCCTCATTAAAGTACTCTTTTCTTCTGCGCCATGCTTTAATTGAACTCCCACAAAAACATGCGCTTTGTCGTCGTCAGCGTATCGATAATTAAATTCTGTGATCAATCGAGGCCCAAGGTCGTGGCATAGATTTCGGAAACTTCCAGGTTGTTCAGGAATCATAATAGCAATCAATGCCTCTTTATTTTCGCCTAAAGCAGAGAGTTCAGCAATATGTCTTAAGCGATCAAAATTCACATTTGCGCCACTAAAAATAGCAACTAATTCATTATTTTTTATTTGGTGTTTAGCTACATACTGTTTTAATCCGGCAAGCGCCAATGCGCCAGCTGGTTCTGGAATTGAACGAGTGTCTTCAAAAATATCTTTTACGGCTGCACAAATTTCATCGACACTAACTAATAAAATTTCATCAACAAGTTCTTTTGCTATTCGATAATTTTCTTCGCCTGCCTGTTTAACAGCAGCGCCATCAGCAAAAATACCTATTTGCTCTAATTCGATACGTTCTCCTGCTTCAATTGCGTGATGCATACAGGGTGCTTCATCTGGCTCAACTCCAATTATTTTTATGTCTGAATCTCTTGCTTTTACATGAGCAGCTATACCGGCAACTAAACCACCACCACCAATGGGGACGAAAATAATATCTGGCTTATTTGGGTGTTGTTCTAATAATTCAACACCAACAGTCGCTTGTCCTGCAATAACCAAAGGATGGTCATAGGGAGACACATAGTACATGCCTTTTTCAGCAGAGAGTTTCAGGGCATGCTCTTTGGAATCATCATAAGTATTACCAAATAAAATAACCTCTGCATTCATACGTTTAACTGAATCAATTTTGATTTCTGGTGTTGTTTTGGGCATGACAATAATTGATTTCAAATTTAAGTGCTGTGCTGCCAACGCTACACCTTGCGCATGATTACCAGCTGAAGCTGTAATAACACCTAGACGTTGCTCTTCCTTGGATAGAGAGGCAATTAAGTTGTAAGCACCTCGTATTTTGTAGGAAAATACCGACTGCTGGTCTTCGCGTTTTAACCAAATTTTATTGTTATGGCGTACAGAAAGCTGAGGAGCATAATCAAGCTCTGTTCGTTTTGCTACTGCATAAACTTGCTGACTGGCTTCCTGAATTAATTTTTTGTATTCATCGAACATTAGCATAAGATAGCATTTAACAGCTGTTCTAACATACTTATTCATCGGAGCCGACTTATGTCACAGGACCGCAAGAAAAAAAATGCCGCAAAAATAGCAATAGATTACGTAAAAAATAATAGCATTATTGGTGTTGGCACCGGCACTACCATAAATTTTTTTATTAAAGAACTTGGTAAAAATAAAGGCCTTATTGACGGGGCAGTATCTAGCTCTGTTGCCACTGAAAAATTACTGAGGGAACAGCATATCCCAGTACTCCCACTAAATAGTGTTATCGATTTGCCAATTTATATCGATGGCGCTGATGAGGTAACACATAACAAACATCTTATTAAAGGTGGTGGTGGAGCATTAACACAGGAAAAAATTGTTGCCGCGGCAAGTAAGCAATTTGTCTGTATCATTGATGACTCAAAACTCGTACCTTTATTAGGCGGTTTTCCGTTGCCAGTAGAAGTTATTCCAATGGCGCAAAGTTATGTTGCAAGGGAAATTGCAAAACTAGGTGGCCAGCCTGAACTAAGACAGGATTTTCTAACTGACAATGGTAATATCATTCTTGATATCCATAATCTGAAAATAGAAAATCCATCAGAACTTGAAAATCAATTAAACCAAATTACAGGGGTAGTCACAAATGGTCTCTTTGCAAAAAGACCAGCAGATACACTCATCATTGCAACGGATGACGGCATCGTCAAAAAATAATTGACCAATATTTTACTGACGAGATTTTTTATTAACACACTTATCGCTATCTGCTGCGATTATACTTTTTTTTACTTATTTTATTTAAACGCTAACGTTTTTAATATTTAGTTATTCTGCAAGCCAATCTTTGGGTTTAAGAAATACATCGTAAAGCTCTGCTTCTTTAGAACCTGCAGTAGGTTGCCAATTATATTCCCAGCGAGCGAGTGGTGGCATTGACATTAAAATAGATTCTATACGGCCGCCAGATTGTAACCCGAATAAAGTTCCACGGTCATAAAGTAAATTAAATTCAGCATAACGGCTACGCCTATATAACTGAAAGTCTCTTTCCTTTTTTGAATATGTTATATCTCGACGGCGTTCGACAATGGGTAGATAGGCTTTAAGAAAATTCTCACCTACACTTTGCATAAATAAAAAACAAGACTCAAATCCCCACTCATTCAAATCATCATAAAATATCCCGCCAATACCACGTGGTTCTTGTCGGTGCTTGAGATAGAAATATTCATCGCACCATTTTTTATATTTCAAATAAGTATCATTACCAAAACCATCGCATGCAGTCTTTGACACTTCATGCCAATGCTTAGCATCCTCAATAAATCCATAATAAGGTGTAAGATCAAATCCGCCACCAAACCACCAGATAGGTTCTTCACCATCTTTTTCAGCTATAAAAAACCTTATGTTCATATGTGTTGTGGGGATGTAAGGATTTAAGGGATGCACTACCAATGAGTTTCCAAGGGCCTGAAATGACCTGCCTGAAAGTTCTGGTCTATGTGCTGTTGCAGATGAAGGTAAATTACTACCATAAACGTGTGAAAAATTTATCCCTCCTTGCTCAAATATCTTCCCTTGTCGCAATACGCGGGTTCTACCGCCACCCCCACTTTCCCGTTGCCATTCGTCTTCTTTTAAGACTAAATTGCTATCTATACTAATAAATTCCGAACAAATACGCTCTTGCAAGTCTAATAAGTAATGCTTGATACTATCAATATCGATCATTTTATATCCAGTTGTTGGTAATCAAGTCTCTAAAGGTTATCCTATCACGCTTATTTTTAATGGAACAATAATGCTAGCCAGGTGCAAATATAATGAGTAATCGCAAAGCAACTGTAGAACGAAATACTAAAGAAACGCAAATAGAGGTATCGCTAATATTAGACGGTAAAGGTAAAACTGAGCTGAATATTGGTATTCCATTTCTAGAACATATGCTAGAACAGGTTGCGCGTCATGGTTTATTCGACCTAAGTATTAAAGCAAAGGGTGATCTAGAAATTGATGCGCATCACACCGTTGAAGATGTCGGCATAACACTCGGACAAGCATTTACACAAGCTTTAAAAGACAAGAAAGGTATTCGTCGTTACGCTCATGCCTACGTTCCACTTGATGAAGCTCTCTCGCGAGTAGTAATCGATTGCTCTGGGCGTCCTGGTCTCGAATACAATGCAAATTATCCTCGCGCAAGAGTCGGCGAGTTTGATGTTGATTTAGTCTTTGAATTCTTTCAGGGATTTGTTAACCACGCTATGATGACTCTGCATATCGATAATATAAGAGGACGTAATTCTCATCACATCGCAGAAACCATATTCAAAGCTTTTGGACGTGCCTTACGTGTTGCGGTAGAGGTTGACCCAGCTATGAAAGATATTTTACCATCCACCAAGGGCGCGCTCTAAATAGTAATTTAAATTATGTCAAAAATCGTTGTCCTCGATTACGGTAGCAGCAATCTACGTTCTGTTGCAAAGGCGCTTGAAACTGTTGCTGAAGGCAACCATAAAATCACTGTTACTGATAAAGCCAAAGTTATATTAAGTGCAGACAAAGTCGTTTTCCCTGGTCAAGGCGCGATCGGTCAATGCCTGCAAAACCTAAAAGAAAAAGAACTCGATAATGTTATTAAACAATGCATTCTGAAGAAACCTTTCCTTGGAATATGTCTTGGACTGCAGTCGCTAATGGAATATAGCGATGAAGATGGTGGTACAGAAGGATTAGGAATACTACCTGGTAGCGTAATACGTTTTACTGAAAATGCGAAAGATGAAAAAAATAATACTTATAAGATTCCTTCAATGGGATGGAACCAGGTTTATCAAAAGAAAAAACACCCTCTGTGGAATGGGATAGATGATGGAACTCGTTTTTATTTTGTTCATAGTTATTATGTAAAAATGAAAAATGAAAGTGATATTGCGGCTAGTACTGATTATATCTGTCGTTACACTTCGGCGGCTTCCCGCGATAATATTTTCGCGACCCAATTTCATCCGGAAAAAAGTCAACGACCTGGTTTAACTTTATTGCAAAATTTTCTTGGCTGGGATGGTAGTATTTAATTAAGACGATTTACGTTTGCGTGAGTGTTTTCGTTTAGATTTTGTATTTTGCTTTTGTTTTGAAGGCGGCTTCTTTCCTTTTTTATTTCTTTTTTTATTTGTTGGTTCCGATTTCTCAGATAAATAACTAATATTTAATTGTTTCCCGCAAACCCAGACTTTTTTCAACATATTAAATATATTACGTGGCATTTCATTAGGTAAATCCAAAGTTGCATAATCATCATAAATTGTTACGTTCTTAATGTAGCGACTCTCAACTCCTGCCTCATTACTAATAGCACCAACAATATTACTAGCCTTTACATCATGATTTTTCCCCACCTCAATTCGAAAACGTTCCATATCTCTCTCTGGTTTCGCCTGCTTAGATTTTCTTGCTTTTCCAAAACTATTGGGCTTACTTTTTTCTTTTTTCTTTTCAGGCACAATCAAGAAAGGTTCGCTACCTTTAGATAGTTTTGCTAATGCCGTGGCTATGCTAATTGCAGAATGGCCTGTTTCATTTTGATACTCCTCTATAATTGTACGAAATAGCTGATTATCATTAACCTCTAAGGCATTCGTGATGCTTTGTTTAAAGCGCTGTATACGCTCCTGATTAATGACCTCTGCTGTGGGCATGCTCATACGTTCAATTTTCTTACTAGTTCCTTTTTCAATTATGTGTAATAAATGTTTTTCACGTGGCGTGACAAATAAAATTGTTTCTCCCTCGCAACCCATTCTTCCTGTACGGCCAATACGGTGTGTATATGCTTCTGGATCACTTGGAATATCATAGTTAATAACATGACTAATACGTTTAACATCAAGACCACGAGCAGCAACATCTGTGGCAATTAACATATCTAACTTGCCAGATTTCAATCGTCTAATTGTTTGTTCTCGCAATTTTTGTGTTATATCTCCGTTTAAAGCAGTACAAGCGTAACCACGAGCGGCAAGTTTTTCAGATAATTCGACTGTTATAATTTTCGTACGAACAAAAATAATAATTGCATTAAAAGTCATGCTTTCAAGAATTGTAGTCAACGAATCAAGCTTCTCTCTTCCATTAACCAAGACATAACGTTGTCGGACTGTATCTGCTGTAATACTCTTTGCCTCAATAGTGATTTGCTCAGGTTTATTTAGATATCTTTTTGAAATGTTTCGAATAGGGGTGGGAATCGTAGCAGAGAATAATGCAATCTGACGTTGTTTTGGTAATTGTTCGAGCACCCATTTAACATCATCAATAAAACCCATGCGTAGCATTTCATCGGCTTCGTCCAAAACAAGACATGTTATATTTTCCATTTTTAATGTTCCGCGCCGCATATGATCCATAACTCGTCCGGGTGTACCAACAACAACATGCACACCACGTTTTAGCTGACGCAATTGCACACCATATTCTTGCCCCCCATAAATAGGTAAAACATGAAACCCGTTAAGAAATTTTGCGTATCGTTGAAAAGCTTCTGAAACTTGAATAGCGAGCTCACGTGTAGGTGTTAAAACTAAAATTTGTGGTGTCGTCAATCTAAGATTGATCTTTGATAATAATGGTAATGCGAATGCTGCTGTTTTACCCGTACCCGTTTGTGCTTGACCAATCACATCTCGTCCATCCATCACAAATGGAATTATTTTTGCTTGAATTGGAGAAGGAGACTCATAGCCAACATTCTTTAGCGCCTTTATAATAGGTGTTGATAACGATAAGTCATTGAAGCTAAGATCGGTGGAATCAGTATTAGTCATTAGATTGGCCTATGGATGAATAACTAATAACTAGTCTGGTTATGTTATTAGCGGGAAAAAAAGGGGGAGTATACGGACTTATGGATTTGTTACAAGATAGATTATATTTAAGATTCTAACTTATGATTCTCTTTTAATAGCGCGGCCGCCAATATCATTTCGATAAAACATACCATCATAATCGATATTTTTTATAGCATCGTATGTACTTTTCTTTGCATCAGTAACTGTTTTCCCCAGAGAGGTTATGCATAAAACTCGTCCGCCTGCAGTCACTATTTTACCATTCTCTTTTGAAGTGCCTGCATGAAAAACTTTCACGTCACTGGGAAAATCAAAATCAAGACCATTGATTACATCTCCCTTACTTGCGGACTCTGGATAACCAGCTGAAGCTGTTACCACTCCTAGTGCGACGCGCTCTTCCCATTCAATAGAACATTCAGTTAATGTATTATTATTTGAAGCAAGACATAAAAAAACTAAATCACTTTTTAGTCTCATCATTATTGGTTGTGTTTCTGGGTCACCAAAACGGCAATTAAATTCTAATACTTTTGGTATCCCCTCATTAGTAATCATAATTCCTGCGTAGAGAAAACCTGTGTATGTTCTATCTTCACTAGCCATCCCTCTAATTGTTGGCATAATAATTTCATCTAATATACATTGTTGCATGGCATTACACGCAATAGGTGCTGGAGAATAAGCACCCATCCCGCCCGTGTTGGGACCATTATCGCCATCATCGCGCGCTTTATGGTCTTGTGAAGTAGCAAGTGGCAAAACATTTTTCCCGTCTGATATAACAATAAAACTAACCTCTTCACCCTCTAAAAATTCCTCAATAACAATACGATGACCAGCCTCACCGAATTTGTTTCCAGATAGCATGTCATTAATTGCTTTAATACCCTCGTCTTCGGAAGATGCAATCACCACCCCTTTGCCAGCAGCTAATCCATCTGCCTTAATAACAATCGGCATTGTTTTTGATTTTATATAATCAATTGCAGTCTTAGCTTGGGTAAAAATTTCGTATTCAGCAGTTGGTATTTGATATTTTCTTAAAAAATCTTTACTGAAAGATTTAGAGCCTTCGAGAATTGCCGCAGCCTTTGTTGGGCCAAAACAAATAAGTCCTACCTTGCGAAATTCATCCACAATACCTGCCACTAAAGGAGCTTCCGGGCCGATGATGGTGAGATTAATTGCTTCTTTTGCTGCGAATACTTTTAGCGCATCAATATCATCGGCATTAATTTGAATATTAGTAACTTTTTTTTCTTCGGCTGTTCCTGCATTACCTGGCGCAACATATACCGCATCAACCTGACTGGACTGTGCGGCTTTCCAAGCCAAAGCATGTTCACGTCCACCACCGCCAACAATAAGAATTTTCATATGAAATTAGATATATTTAATATCTGCTAAAATGTTTTAGTGAAGAAAGTGTCGCATTTTGGTAAAGACCATCGCTATATCATGTTCATCAGCAGCGGCGATTACTTCCTCATCGCGCACTGAACCGCCTGGTTGAATAATCGCACGTATACCTTCCGTTGCAGATAAATCAATCCCATCTCGAAAAGGAAAAAATGCATCCGAAGCCATAACCGCGCCAGTTATAGCTAACTTTTCGTCTTTTGCCTTAATCGCGGCTATGCGCGTGCTATACACACGGCTCATTTGTCCCGCACCAATGCCGATGGTTTTTTTATCTTTCGCGTATACTATTGCATTTGATTTAACATATTTCACAACATGCCATGCGAAGACTAGATCGTCTAATTCCTGAACTGAGGGTACTCTTTTTGTTACAACTTCTAAATTTTCACGATTAATAATCCCCTGGTCATTATCCTGCAGTAATAAACCGCCGCTAACACGCTTCATGTTTAATCGTTGAACATTCTCTTGTCGAACACCCGACTCTAATAAACGTATACCTTCTTTTTTTGCAATAACATTAAGGCTCTCCATCGCGATGGCTGGCGCAATGATTACCTCAACAAATTGTCTGTTAATAATTGCTTTTGCCGTTTCAACATCCAGTGTTCGATTAAACGCAATAATCCCGCCAAAAGCTGATATCGGGTCTGTGGTATAAGCGCCTTCATAAGCCTCAAGGATTGTAGATCCGGTTGCAACACCACAAGGATTTGCATGTTTAACAATTACGCAAGCGTTTTCTTCAAAGGAAAGAACGCATTCAAATGCAGCATCAGTATCAGCGATATTATTATAAGAAAGTTCTTTCCCCTGGATTTGCTTAGCACTTGCTAAAGTGCCATTCATTGGTTGAGATTCTGAATAAAAAGCTGCTGTCTGATGGGGATTTTCACCGTAACGTAAATCTTGTTTTTTTATGAACTGATTGGTGTAAGTTGATGGGTAATTTATATGCTCTTTAGTTTCATTTAAACCACCTAAATAATTCGAAACATTTGCATCATAATTCGCTGTATGTGCAAAAACTTTTTGTGCGAGATAAAAGCGCGTTTCATCGCTGACATTTCCGTCTTCTCTTAATTCCTTTAATACAGTACCGTAATCTTCTGTATTAACAATAACAGCTACTGAAGTATGGTTTTTTGCCGCTGAACGCAGCATAGCTGGGCCACCAATATCAATATTCTCGATTGCTGCTTCAAAGGTGCAGCATGGTTTACTAACTGTGTCTTCAAATGGATATAAATTTACCACAACAAGATCAATTGCGTCGATTCCATATTCGTTCATCACTTCATCATCAATTCCACGTCTTCCCAAAAGAGCCCCGTGGATTTTAGGATGTAAAGTCTTAACTCTACCATCCATCATCTCTGGAAAATCGGTATAGTCTGACACCTGTGTAACATTAATATTATTCTTGATGAGTAATTTTGCAGTGCCACCTGTTGAGAGAATTGCAATCCCTAATTCTGACAAACCTTTACAAAAATCAACAATTCCAGATTTATCTGACACGCTGACTAACGCACGTTTAACAACCGTCATACAATTTGTCCTTCTTTGCAGGGTGGCTTTTAAATACGACATTATTGTATAAATTGCGATATTGCAATACATAAAGAGGCAGATTGATTTTAACGATAAAAGGGTGATGCATTTCCCTTATCTTAATCAAGTTTGTATTTTTTTAACCTATTACGTAATGTCGCACGATTCATGCCAAGCATAGTTGAGGCATGGGTGATATTCCAGTCCGTATATTGCATGACAACATCTAAAAACGGTTTTTCAACTTCCTCAAGAAAAATGTCATGAAGTTTGTTAGGTGTGTGGCCATTAAGATCATTTAAATATCTTTTCATGGCTTTCTCCACGTCATTCGACAGAGACTTTTTAGCATAATTTCTTTTTTCAGCAACAGTCTTTTTTTTTGCTTTCTTTCTAATCATGCTGCAAATCTCTGCACTTCAAAAAATAAATTATTCAAAGCGAATATCTGCTCTCTTGCAGATTCAATGTGGTTTATCGAGTGATTTACTGCATTTGTGTGCTTTTGTTTTCGGCTGTACCAGGATATATGCTTGCGTGCAATTCGAACACCTTGTTGCTCACCATAAAATTGATGTAATCGAGTAACATGTTTTATAAGAGTATTGTGAATTTCCTCTGGGCTGGGTAATGCTAATTTCTCGCCTGTTTTCAGGTAGTGGTTTATCTCTTGAAAAATCCACGGATTACCCTGTGCTGCCCTTCCTATCATAATTCCATCAACCCTATATTTTTTTATTATATCTTCTGCTTGTTCAGGTGTTGTGATATCGCCATTGGCAATCACCGTAATATTTACTCGCGCTTTAATTTCGCCTGCTGTTTCGTGTTCAGCATTGCCTTTAAAACCGCAAGCGCGAGACCTGCCATGAACCGTAAGTGCTTGTATGCCTTCATCCTTGGCGATTTTTGCTATGTTAAGTGCATTACGATTAATTTTATCCCAACCGGTTCTTATTTTTAGTGTTACCGGTACATCTACTGCATTAACAACGAACTCTAAAATTTTACCTACTAGTATTTCGTCTTTTAATAAAGCTGAGCCTGCCATTACTTTACAAACTTTTTTCGCTGGACACCCCATATTAATATCGATGATCTGCGCGTTATTATCAACGTTAAACTTGGCAGCCTCTGCCATCATGTTTGGATTAGCACCAGCAATCTGCACAACCCGGGGCTCCAACTCGCCGCTAATATCAACTCTCAGTTTTGTTTTTCTAGACTTAAATAAAGAAGTGTTCGACGTCACCATCTCAGAGACAACTAAACCTGCTCCTAATCCGCGACAAAGCATTCTGAATGGTTGGTCAGTAATACCTGCCATCGGTGCAAGCACCAAATTATTTTTAAGTTTATGAGGCCCTATTAGCATTGAACCTAAGAATCGAAATCCATCTCATAAAATTTAACAAGAACAACTTTTTTTACTTATGATAACGACAAACTGTAAGTTGTAAAGCTAGAATATTTTGATGAATAAAATCAGTTACTTTAAAGTCTAACCCCATGCAAACTTGCCCAACTTTTTCTTAAAACAGGTTCATCCATGTTAAAATGAGTCCTATATGCTGCTAAACACTCCTTTGTCTGTGTGGAGAGTAAACCAGATAAGATTATATGGCTGCCTGGTTTTGTTAAGCTAGAAAATTCTTTAAGTAATTTCTTTAATGGATTTTGCAAAATATTAGCAACCAAAATATCCGCTTTTGGAATAACAGCATTTTCAGGATGACATACCAAAATCTTTTCTTGTAATTTATTTTTCTCAATATTTTCACGTGTTGTATTTAAAGCTTGTTCGTCTATATCAATTGCAAAAACTTTTTTTGCGCCAAATTTTACCGCAACCATTGCAAGAATCCCTGACCCACAACCATAATCGATAACAATTTTGTTGTTTATATCATTTTTGCAGAACCATTCTATGCAAAGTGATGTTGTCGGATGAGCCCCCGTGCCAAACGCAAGCCCTGGGTCGAGAACTATGGTTGCTATTTTATTTTTTGATGGTTCACGCCAGCTAGGTGAAATACATATTTTATTTGAAAAAAATATTGGCTGATATTTAGATTTGAATTCATTAACCCAATTTTTATCTTCTAAAAATTTAATATTATGACTGTAGATAGCATTACTACCAAAATGGCTACGTAATTGAATAAGTAAGTTATCTATATTGCACTTTGAATTTAACAAAACACTTAATTTTGTTCTTTCCCAGAACGTATTGTCTTTATCGCTCTCATCAAACACAGGTTCACTACTAGATGCGGTTAAACTAACCGAAATTGCACCGAGCTGTTCAAGTAATGCTGATAACTCCTCTGCATGAGTTTGATTTGTTTCCAGTTCAAGTTGTAACCAACTCATAGAATTAAAATTTAAACGACACAAATAAAAAATCTATTTGATACCCAATTTATTCTCCAAATAATGAATATCAGTACCCCCCGCGACAAATGCAGTATCCTGAACGAGGTTTTGATGTAGCGGGATATTTGTTTTAATACCATCGATAACGATTTCAGATAGTGCCATTGATAAGCGAGATAATGCGAGCTCTCTAGTTTCCGCATGTGCAATTAATTTACCAATCATCGAATCATAATAAGGAGGCACTTTATACCCCTGGTATACATGTGTATCAACACGAATGCCGAACCCGCCAGGAGGGTGATAATGTTCGATTATGCCTGGTGAGGGTAAAAATGTCTCTGGGTCTTCGGCATTGATACGGCACTCAATCGCATGCCCTCTCACCTTAATATCAGCCTGCTTATAGTTTAATGGATCGCCGCTTGCGACTCTTAATTGCTCTTTCACAATATCAACGCCCGTGATCATCTCTGTCACTGGATGCTCAACCTGGATGCGTGTATTCATCTCTATAAAGTAAAATTTTTCGTTCTCGTATAAAAACTCAAAAGTACCTGCACCACGATAGGAAATTTTTTTACAGGCTTTTACACATAACTCTCCGATCTTTTTTCGTGTTTTTTCGCTTAGCCCAGGAGCAGGTGCCTCTTCAATAACTTTTTGGTGCCGCCTCTGCATTGAACAATCACGTTCACCCAAATAAATAACATTTCCATGTTCGTCTGCAAGAATTTGTATTTCAATATGACGTGGATGCTCAAGAAATTTTTCCATATAGACAATATCATTACTAAAAGCAGCTGCCGCTTCTGCACGCGTTAATGTTATTGATTTAAGTAATGTCGCTTCACTATAAACAACGCGCATGCCTCGACCACCACCTCCGCCAGCAGCCTTAATAATAACAGGGTAACCAATTTCTTTAGCTGTCTTTATTAGTTTTTTTGAATCATCGCCTAATGGGCCATCAGAACCTGGTACACAAGGAATACCTGCTTTTTTCATTGCCTTGATTGCCGAAACCTTATCGCCCATCACCCGTATTGTTTCAGCCCTCGGCCCAACAAAAGTAAAACCACTTTGTTCTACTCGTTCTGCAAAATCA
>Ga0315338_1001962_pt1 | contig 22632 bp, 20 predicted proteins | sample ASW8metaG_FD_204518 | JGI IMG/M metagenome (GOLD analysis project Ga0315338, IMG submission 204518) | Ammonia-oxidizing marine archaeal communities from Monterey Bay, California, United States - ASW #8 | ecosystem: Environmental > Aquatic > Marine > Coastal | place: USA: California | collected... | reverse complement strand
TCCAGAGCGTCCCCCTCCCATCCGGGCTACGGTGGGCCGCCGACATGGAACCCACCCGCGAATTCGTGCCCCAGGCCCGCGCCCTGCTCAATCTCGCGCGCAGCGACCGACGAGCTGCCGAGCGCGAACTCGCCGCCTTACCGCCCGAGCGACAGGCATCGCTGATCTGCGAAGCTTCGCTTCCGATTCGACAGCGCGTGATCGAACTTCTGTCGGATCCCGAAGCCGTAATCCCTCTGATTCCCGAGGCCGAGTTCTGTTACACGTGCCGCGCGATCGGGCTCGAGGATGCGAACTGGCTGTTGCCCATGGCGACCGACGAGCAGGTGGTCGCCTCCCTCGATCTCGATGCCTGGAAGGGACTCGACCTCGCGCCCGCCCGACTCGATGCGTGGATGGCCGCGATCGCTGAGACCGACGATGCAACGGTCCTGCGCACGGCCCAGGCCTTCGATCCCGAACTCGTCGTGATCTACCTGCGGTCGCATATCGACGTGTCCATGAAGCCGAGCGAACAGGATGACCCGGACTGGAGCCCACCCGATCGCTCACAGACGCTCGAAGGTCAGTTCTATTTCGTCGGACGGGATCCGAAGGACGATCTGGCTCCGGTCCTGCGACTTCTCCATACGCTCTTCCAGGGCGACTACTGGCTCTACTTCCGCGTGATCCAGGCGGTCAGAGAAGAACTGCCGACCGAGAATCAGGAGTGGGCGCTTCGCTGGCGAACCGGTCGACTCGAAGATCTCGGCTTTCCGACCTGGGACTCGGCCATGCGAATCTATGGATTCATCCGGCCGGACCGACTCAATGATCTTCCAGAAGATCGATCCGCGCTCGATGTCGACAGCGCGTCGCTGCCCATATGGATCTCGGAACTCCCCGGGGTTCGCGAGGATGAGCGCGCGCTATTCCGCGCCACGCGCGAACTCTCCACGGAAGAACGCAGCCATGTCTTTCATTCACTGATCGCCCTGGCGAATCGAATTGCCGTCGCCGATCGCATGGACCTCGGCGATGCCGAGTCGCTCCCGGTCGCACTCGACAAGGCGACACGGTTCGCGAGCGATGGTCTCGAATTCGTTGCGGGCAAAGCCGAGACGTCCCTCGAAGATGCTCTGCGACGTGCCTCGATCGAACGATTCTTCCGCGTGGGTACGAATCTCGATCGCGAAGCCGCGCTTCCCGATCCGATCGGTCTCGACACCGCCGACGACGACTCTGACGGAGGCGACGGAGGCGACGGAGGCGACGGGGGCGACGTTCGAAGTTAGGCGGAGGTCGGTTGCGAGAATGACCGGGCCAAGAATGACGAAAGGGCCCGCCGGAGATGAATCCGGCGGGCCCTTTCCATTCGAACCAGTCGAAAGTCTCGATATTCTCGAGCCTTCCGATTCTTCTCATCCTGATCGCACCAGATGCCCCCTATCGAGGCGAGAACCGGGCGATCTCGCATCCAACCCGCAAGAGCCGAAGCCTTTGCGTGGCGCGATGCGCTGCAGTCAGCGGGGAACTCGGACGGTCCAATGAGGGAGACGCGTCCAAGTCATCTCTCGGGTCACGACCGAAGAGACGAACTGCAGCAGAAGAGTCCTACAGATCGACGGCCTTCAGCGTCTTGCGCTTGTTGCCCGTGGCCCGACCTTCAGCACCCTTGATCAGCTCGCGAACGGCAGCGTCGAGTGCGCCGTAGAACTCACCGCCCACGTTGCACTTCTTGACTGCGTTCTTGACCCGAGCCTTCGAGATGATGAGCTCTGCGGGCTTGCCCTTCCTCTTCGCTGCCTTCTTCTTCTTCTTGGCTGCCATTCTTGGCTTCCTCCCGTTGCGCCGACAGGCCGAGGTTGCGACTCACTCCGAGTCACGGTCTGGTCTGCGCGGCCCCCCAAAAAAGCATTTCGCAGCCAAATGCTGCCAAACGGCGCGATCATAAGCGTTTCGCTCTTCTTGTCAATCGAAAACTGCCGCCATCCGGCCTCTCGCGACCGAATTCGAGTGTTTAGAAAGTATATGCAAAGGAGCGATCGAGACGCGGCCGAGCGCGTCGAGTCGGACGAACATCCCTTCGATGGACACGAAGTCCCGACCCGATTGCACCGGCGACTCGCCTCCCGCGTCGGCCCGAAGTGATAGTCAAGTCTTGCAAATCGCATGCATCCATTTGGTTCTACAGGGAAATTACGTATGATTCCCTTGTCTCGAAAAGGCCGAATTCGGGCTCTAGACTGCGGCTCCGTGAGCTTCGTCGGCGATTCACTTCTCGCCCGCGTCCGTGTGAAACAAGATCCCGATGTCGTCCGATTCCCGATCCCTTCGCTTCCAGACACGTGACGACGTCTCGCTGCATTGCCTTCATTGGCGACCCGACGACGAGGACGTTTCACGAGAACGAGCACCGATCGTGCTGCTGCATGGCGGCGGCGCGAACGCGCATTGGTGGGACCATCTGGCCGGTCGCCTGGCCTCGCGGCGCGACGTTTACGCCCTCGATTTCCGTGGACATGGGGATTCCGAATATCCCGAAGAACGCGTGGTCGGGGCCTTCAATACGGATCTGGAGGGAATGGTCGAATGGCTCGGGCGCGAGGACGTGCACCTCGTGGGACATTCCCTCGGCGCCGCCGTGGCGCTGGATCATGCCAGCCGATTCGGCGCCACGAAGAGCATCGTCTTGATCGACCTGGCTCGGGGCGGGCCACCCGGAGGCGGACGGCGCGCGAGGCTCGCGCTCTCGCTGCGCCGCACCTACAGGACCCGCGACGAAGCGATCGAGCGATTCCGCTTCCTTCCCGAAGCCAGCCAACCCGACGAAGACCTTCGACGCAGCATCGCCGTCCACTCGGTCATGAAGGAAGAAGACGGACGTTTCGGATACAAGTTCGATCCCCGCTGGTTCAGTCTGCCTTCTCGCCCAAAACCGAGCCTCGACGACATCCAGTGTCCGACGCTGCTGGTTCGCGGCGGCGAAAGCGGCCTGCTCCCCGAGGAAGCCGCGCAGGCGTTCATCTCACAGATCCATCGCGGGCAGCTGGTCGAGATCGACGGTGCGGGGCATCACGTCTTGATCGATCGGCCAGAGGAACTCCTGGCGGAGATCGAGCGCTTCATCGAGCCCGGAGAGGTCAGCGAGGACACTGAAACGTGACGGGGTGAACCACCCTACACACGAATCGGCACACCGCTTGCGTGACTCGCGCCGAGAACGCATTCTGTCGGGCGAGGAGCAACGTCCCAATTGATCACCGTTGCGCTTTCAGCGTCGATCGGCGCGCCTATCGACCGCGTCTGGCGCGCCCTGACGGACCCCTCCGAACGCCCCGAGTGGGACGAGCGAGTCCTCGGTCCCGTCACGCTGGCGCGTCGTAACGTGAAATCGAAACGACGCCGCACTGTGTCGACACCCGCGCTTCGCAAGGCGGACTGGCGCTTCCGACTCGGTAGCGTGCCACTCGTCATGCATGAAGAAGTCGTCGACGAGAATCCGAACGAGCGTCTCGTCGGTCGAATCTCGATGGGCTCGATGCAGTTCGATCAGACGCTGACCCTGCATTGCGAGGACGACGAGAGCGGGCCCCAGACGCGGCTCGGCATGAAGCTCGTCGCTCACAACCAGATTGCGGTGATCGGCGAAGTCGTCCAGCGACTCGACGTCCAGAAACTCGTGATCGAGTACGTCGACACCACACTGCGACAAGTACAGAAGCACTGCGAAGCAGGCGCCTGAGTACGCCGCGAATACGCCAAGCCATATCTGGCCATCGCGGCGGCCCTTCAGATCAGCCGAACGACGAGAATCCCTGGCACTAGAGCACTTCCTCAGCCAGGACGCGCAGCGCGTTCACGTCGCCAGTCCCCGCGAGCAGCGAACCGACCTGCCCCTTCTTTCCGGCTTCCTTCCACGCCTTCAGTCGGTCTCGAATTCGATCTTCGGGACCGACCAGCGCGACTTCGTCGACGAGCGCATCGGGTACGGCTTCGGCAGCCGCGCCCTTCTCGCCCTTCAAGAAGAGGTCCTGGATCTTCGCGGCGGCCTCTTCGTGGCCGAGGCGCTTGGCGTAGTCGTTGTAGAAGTTCTTGTCGCGCGCGCCCATTCCTCCGATGTAGAGGGCCATGTTGTGCTTGACCGGGATTCGACACTTTTCGATGTCGTCTCCCATGATGACGGTGCAGAAGGGCGCAATCTCGAAATCCTCGAGGCCCTTGCTCTTTCCGGAGGCAGCGGACGCCTTCGAGAATCCGCGCTCGAGCGACTCCTCGAAGAGGTCGTAGCGCTCGGGATTCATCCAGACGGGGAAGACGCCGTCGGCGACCTCGCCCGCACATTCCATTCCATTCGGCGAGATCGATGCCGTGTAGATCTGCAGGGCGGGGTCGCCATGAAGAATGCTCTTCAGCGGCTTGCCGAGCCCGCTCGCACCCTCTCCGCGATAGGGAATCTGATAGTGGAAGCCTTCGTGCTCCAGACGTTCCTTGCGTTCGAGGATCGTTCGGATGATCGAGATGTATTCCTTCGTCCGCGTGAGCGGCCGGCCATACGGAACGCCATGCCAACCCTCGACGACCTGCGGACCCGAAGGCCCGAGACCGAGAATGAATCGACCACCCGACAGCGCGTAGAGCGTCATGGCGGTCATCGCCGTCATCGCCGGCGTACGGCCGGGCATCTGCATGATCGCCGTACCGACGTTGATCTTCTCGGTCTGCGCGAGGATCCAAGCCGCCGGCGACACGGCATCCGAACCCCATGCCTCGGCCGTCCAGACCGAACTGAATCCGAGACGCTCCGCTTCCTGGATCAGATCCATCGGAATGCTCATGGTGGCAGGGGAGTAACCGGCGATGATTCCCAACTTCATTTCGAGTCTCCTATTTCGGGCTGCTCAGTCTAGCGAGCAGATTCGGTGAACTCGACGGCTTTGACCCACCGAATTCAGCTCGCGGTTCGAGCCTCGTCGGGCGGTTCCTCGCCCTCCTGGATCTGCGGCGCGATCAGGGGCAACTCGATCTGGAAGGTCGCCCCCTGACTGGGCGACGAGATGATCTGGATGCGGCCGCCGTGTCGTTCGATGATGCCGTGCGAGAGAGAAAGACCGAGACCCGTGCCCTTGCCGACTTCTTTGGTCGTGAAGAAGGGATCGAAAATGCGCGACTGCACGTCGGCCGGAATGCCCGGTCCCGAGTCCGTGAACTCGAGGCGCACGCCGTCCTCGATCGGCCGCGCACGAATCGTGATCGTCCCGCCGTCTTCGAGCACGTCGCAAGCGTTCATCAAGAGGTTCAGGAAGACCTGGTTCAGCTGCCCCGGATAACACAGCACCTCGGGCAGTGGCCGATAGTCGCGGACGATTTCGATGTGTCCCTTGAACTGCGGCTCCATCAGGGCCAGCGTGCTGTCGATCTCGTCGGTCAGCTGCGCCATCTGGAGATCGGCTTGATCCGTTCGCGAAAAGGTGCGCAGATCCTGAACGATCTGCTTCACGCGCTCGGTTCCTTCGCGACTTCGAGTGAGAAGCTTCGTGATCGCGTCCCGATATTTCGACGCGTCTCCGCCGGCGTCCTGCGTCTCGACGAGTTTCTCGATGAACTCGTCCATGAGCTGCAGGTTCGCATGCACGAAACCGATCGGATTGTTCAGTTCATGCGCGACGCCGGCGACGAGCTGTCCGAGGCTCTTCAACTTCTCGCTCTGCATCAGCTGGTTCTGCGTGTCTTGCAGCTCGCGCGTGCGCTCTTCGACTCTCGCTTCGAGGCTCTCGTTCAGCTTCGCGATTTCGTCGAAAGCCTTGGCGTTCTCGATCGCGATCGAGCTCTGATTGGCGAGCGTGCGCAGCAGCTGTCGGTCGTCGGTCGCGAGTCGTTCGCCAGAGAGTTTGCGCCCGACGGCGATCACGCCTAGCAGGTCGACGCCGAAGAGAATCGGGACCAGAAGTTCGACCTCGAGCGTGTCGTAGATGTCCCAACAGCTCTCGCGCTTCTCCGGATCCGGATCCTCGTCGAAATCGGAGCGCGCGAGTTCCTCACGCCGCATCCAGAGATGCTTCCAGAGCGGATGCTCCGAAGGGATCTCGGTATCGATGTCCTCCTGGTCCCAGTCGCCGCGCCAGGCAGACGCACGCAGGACGCGATCGCTCTCGTCGAAAAGGAGCACCATCGCCCGGGAGACACCCATCGTGTCGGTCAGCGCGACGAGAATACGATCGCCGATCTCGCGCATCGACAACATCGAGACCATGGCTTCCGAGATCTCCCGCACGGCGAGGCGATAACGCGATCGATCCCGATCGAAGAAGTTGTCGACCAGACCCTGCATACGCTCGCGCAGCGGATTGAAGGCCAGGATCGCCAAAAAGAGCAGGACGACCTGAACGCTCCGCACGTTCACCCCGTATCGAGCGACGAGCTCGTCCGCGAACGTGATCATGAAGGCGAAGATGCCGGTGATCGCGAGTGTCGCGGCGCCATAGGCGGCCGACGATTTCGCCGCGAGTCGGAACTCGAAGAGCTGTCGTCGGATCATTCCGTAACCGACCGCAATCGGAAAGAGTCCCACCCAGAGCAGTGCGATGTACCAGGGCAGGGTCGTCGGAACGAACCATTCGGCCAGCAGAGCCACCAGCGCGGGTAGCAGACTGACCAGACTCGCCATCAGCATGAGGTCGGCGCGATCGCCGACGCCCGCTTCGCGTGCCTGTCGACGCCCGGCCGCCAGGACGCCGATCGATGCGATCGCCGTGCCGACGCCGAAGAGGAAGGCCACGGTCGCGATCGAGTCCGGCGAGAGGCCCATCGCCGATTGAGTAACGAGCCCGAACCCGATCGTCGCCGCGATCACGTAGGGAACCAGTCGCAGGCGAGGCCGCTTCGTGACCCAGCGCGGCGCAACGGGATAGGTCGTGAAGAGATGGAAGGTCGTCGCGCCGAGGAAGGGGAGGGTGCCGAGCACGCGGGTCGCCGCCCAGGGAATGATGTCGACACGAACCGAGGTCGAGATCAGCACCGACATCGCGGAACAGAAAAGAAGCAGCGCCCAGGAAGCCGAGCTCGCCGGCCGCGTCCACCACACGACGAGAGCGATCACGATATAGAGGGAACTCACGAGCAGCAGCCCGAGATGGATCAGGATATCGATCAGCTTGTCGACCTGTACCGCCGGGACGGGCTCGAGGGAGATCGCGAGCTCCGACCCATCCGGCTTCTCGAACTCGTAGAGCCCAGCGACGCCTTCCTCGAGCTGGACGTCCCAGAGGACTTGGATCGCTGGGAGGCCATCGATTCGCGTCAGCTGATCGCCGACTTCGACGCCGGCCGCCGCAGCGTTCGCACTCATGGCGTGCACCACCGCGACACCGGCGATCACCGACGTGCGCACAGGGAGCTGCGGACCCGAGCGGGGCGAGATCAGGGTCGATACGGAAAGAACGATCGCCAGGATCGCCCACATCGCAGCCAAGCTGCCGGTGAGCTGACGCATGCGCTTCGTGACATCGGGATGCATGGGGCCAGGACGTCTCCCTGCTCCGTCCGCGTCAACGAGGGTCGCCGAACGTCGCCGACAGGACCATCGTCCCACGGCTCCATCCGTCGTCCACCGACCGATCGTCCCCGACAAGCGCGCAAACAGGGATCGTCGCCGAATCGTCGACCCGATCTAGAGCAGCGGAATCCTAGCCTAGGAAGACCCGCGGAGCGGAGCCGAAAAGGCGAGCCGGCCTATCGCTCCTCGCGCCCCTGGGTGTCCGGCTTGTAGTTGTATCCGGTGGTATTCAGCGGAACGAAATCGCCCGCCGGCTCGACGTCGACCGATTGTGGGCCAGGCGGGATGTCGCTCACAGGCGGTGCGACCGCGACCGGCGAGGCGGGCGGCACATCGGGCTGCGACTGCAACACCGTCACCTCGGTATCCGAGGGCAATACCGTCTCCCCCTCGTCCGCCCGGACGATCCGAACCCCCATCGGAAGAATCACCAGCGACGCGATGAGACAGCCCCCACCCACGAACCCAAAGCATCGATTCCAGAACGCCGACCGATCCGCCATGCCCAAACCCCCGACTACGAGTCCGGCCCCGACCTCCCATCGAGTCGAAGCCACACCCCCAGATCGGACATCTCGCCCCACCCCTTGAGGTCACCCATCACCGATCCCGCCACGCCCCCTGAATCCAGACAGCACAAGCTCGCCGAGAGTGCCGCCCCCCAAACCCGGACAGCACAAGGCCGCCGAGAGTGCCGCGATTTCGCGACCCTCGCAGCGCGCGCACCGCAGGCGTACTCCCGTACGCCGAGGACGCGCAAGCGAGAAGGTCGCCAAAGCGGGGTACGATCGACGGCCGCCCCCCAAACCCGGACAGCACAAGGCCGCCGAGAGTGCCGCGATTTCGTGGCCCTCGCAGCACGCGCACCGCAGGCGTACTCCCGTACGCCGAGGACGCGCAAGCGAGAAGGTCACGAAAGCGTGGTGCTATCGCCGGCCGCGCCGCCTACCAGCTAGATCCCAGACCCGTCGGCTTCCTGCTGGACGTGGAGCCCACACTCACGAGTGTCGTCGTTCTCCCACCACCAGCGTCCCGAGCGCGGATCGTCGCCCGGACCCACCGCGCGCGAGCAGGGCTCGCAGCCGACGGACGGATAGCCCTCGCGATGCAGCCGGTTGATGGGAACGGTGTGCTCACCGACGTATTCGAGGACGCGTTCGTGCGTCCAGTCGGCCAGGGGATTGATCTTGACGATGCCGCCGTTGCCCGGATCGATCGCGACCTTCTTCGTGCGCGCGCGGTTCAGGTTCTGGTCGCGTCGCAGACCCGTGATGTAGGCGTCGAATCCGGTCAGGTGACGGCGCATGGGCTGGACCTTGCGGATCTGGCAGCACTCCTTCCGGCTCTCCTGCGACTCGTAGAAGAAGTTCATGCCCTTGTCTCGAACCATGGTCTCGACGTCGGCCTGATTCGGAAACACGACATCGACGTTCTTGCCGTAGCGGTCGCGAACCCGATCGATCAGGTCGTACGTGGCCGGATGAAGACGTCCCGTGTCGAGGACGAAGACCCGGGACGACGGGTCGATCTTGTGGAGCATGTCGACGAGGACCATGCCTTCCGGCGCGCCGAACGAAGCTGAGATGGTGAGCTTTGGGTTAAATTTCCCGACTGCCCAAGTAAGAATTTCCTCGGTACTCCAGGACTCGACGCCATCGTTGCGAACCAGACTCAACACTTCGTCTTTGAAAGGTTTTCCGTCGAGTGCGTCGATTGCAACGAGAGACATGCGGGGGGCTCCTGGATCCCAGCCTCGAGCGGACTGGGTATCTGGCCATCTATTCGGCCAAGCGGGCGGAATTCCTGATTACACCAGTCGGGAGCGGGATTCAATTTCCCTAGTCTATATGTAGGAAATCAGCGTCCAGGCGCATGCCCCGGCCAACCGCGGGGGCGCGGCCAGGGGAGGACGTCTTCGACGTCGGACATCGATCGCACGATCTGGCCGATCGAGACCCCGAGCTTCGGATGGATGAAGCTCGGCGCGATCTCCGCCATGGGGGCCATGACGAAGACGCGTTCGTGCGCGTGGAGATGGGGAACGACGAGCTCGGGCGATTCGATGCACCGATCGCCATAGAAAACGATGTCGAGATCGATCTCCCGCGGACCCCAGCGTTCCCGTGCGCGTCGCCGGTCGCGCCCGAGCGCCTCTTCGATCGCCTGCAATCTCTGCAGCAGCTCGAGCGGCCCGAGCCACGTGCGCAGCTGCATCACGGCATTCAGATACGGACCTTGATCCGGGGGGCCGAGCGGCGGCGTCTCGAAGACGGGCGACGCGGCCAAGAGCAGCAGATCGGATTCGACTTCGATCGCATCGATCGTGGCCGAAAAGGTGGCATCGCGATCCCCGAGATTGGCACCGACAGCGACGTAGACGATCTCTCCGCTGCTTCTCATCGTTGTCTCCCGCACCCCCAAACCTAGCGCGCGCGGCTCCACCCTTGCAGGCGGCCTACAATGCCCGGCATGACGCCCTCCCCGACCCCATCGGAGCGCCGGGTCGAGCCCGCGACGCTCCCACCGGACACCCTCGCCCCCGAATTGCGAACGGCGATCCCGGGACCAGAGTCCATGGCCCTCGCCGTACGACTCGCCGAGGTCGAGAGCCGGAACGTGACCGCCCTCGACCCGGTCCCGATCTTCTGGGAGCGCGCGTCCCATTCGAATCTATGGGACGTGGACGGCAATCGGTTCGTCGACCTGACGGCCGCGTTCGGCGTCGCGAACGTCGGCCACGCACACCCTGATGTCGTCCACGCGATCGCGTCCCAGGCGGAATCGCTGCTCCACGGGATGGGCGACGTCCATCCGCCGCGCGTCAAGGTCGAACTCCTCGAACGCCTCTCGGCCCTGTATCCGAAGGGGCGGGCGGACGAGGCGCCGGCCACGCGAGCCGTCCTCTCGTCTTCGGGATCGGATGCCGTCGAGACGGCGATCAAGACCGCCCTGCTCGCGACCGGGCGGCCCGGCATCATCGCCTTCGAGGGCGCCTATCACGGACTCTCGCTCGGCGCGCTCGACTGCACCTGGCGCAGCGACTTCCGCGAGCCCTTTCGCGCTCGCCTGCCCGACGCGACGCGCTTTGCACCCTACGGCGACCTCGCCGCGGTCACGCGCGTCGCGGACGAGGCGCAGAAGACCGGACTCGAAATCGGGGCGATCCTCGTCGAACCCGTACAGGGTCGAGGCGGGGAGCGCGTCCCCCCGCCCGGCTTCCTCCGCGACTTGCGCGCACTCTGTGATGACCGCGACTGGCTGCTGATCGCCGACGAGATCTACACGGGACTGGGTCGCACCGGCGCGACCTTCGCTTGCGACCACGAAGACGTCGTGCCCGATCTGCTCTGCGTCGGAAAGGGACTCGCTTCGGGGATGCCCATCTCCGTCTGCATGGGCTTGCGAGAGGTCTTCGAGGCCTGGCCCCGATCCGAGGGCGAGGCGCTGCATACGCAGACCTTCCTCGGACATCCAGTGAGTTGTGCTGCGGCGCTCGCCTCGCTCGAGATCGCGGACCGCTGGCGTCTCGCCGAACGCTCTGCGCGACTCGGAAAGCTCGCGCTCGATCGCCTTCGCGGCCGGCTGGATCGCCGGGGCAGTGTCGAAGAAGTGCGCGGACTCGGCCTGATGATCGGCGTCGAATGTTCGCATCCCGAGATCTCGCTCCAGGCGAGCCGACGACTCCTCGAAGCGGGCTACGTACTGCTTCCGTCCGGCGACGGTGGCCGCGTCCTCTCGCTGACCCCGCCGCTCACGATCGGTGAGGACGCGCTCCTCGACGCGTGCGACGCAATCTCGAGCGAGCTCGAAGACCTGGATACGACGACCTGGGCCAAGGCATGAAGCGCGACGAGATCGAAGCGGATCTGCTCGACTGGATGCGCGCGTCACCATGGCGGCGGGACGACGAACGCTTCGCCCGACTGGCGCTCGCACTCTTCCGGTTCCAGTACGAGGCGTGCGAACCCTATGCGCGTTTCTGTCGATCGCTCGGCAGGACGCCTTCCGAAGTCGAGCGCTTCGAAGAGATCCCGGCCGTTCCAACCGGCGCGTTCAAGGAATTCGATCTCTGCTGCTTCGATCCGAAGCGAACGATCAAGACGTTCCGCACCAGCGGCACGTCCTCGGACCGACGCGGCCAGCTGCATCTCGACACCCTCGAACTCTATGAGGCTTCGCTGTTGTCGAGCCTGCGTGAAACGCTGGTGGACGACCTGATAGGAACGCGCCCGACCATGCGGTTCCTCGCGCCTTCGGCCGAAGCGTCTCCGGACTCTTCCCTTTCCCACATGTTCGAGATACTCCGCGAAGCGGAAGGCGGGCCGGCGAGCGAGTTCGACCTGCGCGACGAAAACCTCGATCTCGAGTCACTCGAAGCGAGCATCGCGCATGCCCGAACCGACGACTCACCGATCCTGCTGCTCGGCACGTCCTTCGCCTTCGTCCATCTGCTCGATGCGGCCGAGTCTTCGGAAGGTCGTTCGCGCGGGAATCCGTGGCGTCTTCCGGCGGGATCACGCGTCATGGAGACGGGTGGTTTCAAGGGCCGCAGCCGTGAGGTCCCGCGCGACGTTCTTCGTGCGGATCTCGCGCGACGGTTCGCGCTTCCGGAAAGCGCGGTCGTGAACCAATACGGCATGACGGAGCTCGGAAGCCAGTTCTATGACTCGACCTGGGTCGACCCGCGTGGTCCGAGGCGAAAGCTCGCGCCACCCTGGACGCGGGTACGCTTCGTCGATCCAGCGACCGAACGAGAGGTCGCGCCCGGCGACGTCGGTCTGATCGTGATCCATGATCTCGCCAACACCGGCAGCGTGGCGGCCCTCCAGACGGCCGACCTCGGTCGCGCCGTTCGAGACGACGACGGCGAATCGACCGGCTTCGACGTGATCGGGCGACTCGAGGGCGCCGAAGAGCGGGGCTGCTCGATCGCGACGGATGTGATGCTGGAAGCGTCGCAAGGAACGCTGCGAACATGACCCGAATCGAGATCACCTGGCCCGACGAGGGGACCGAACGCGTGCGCGCGGCGCGAGGGCGGCTCGAACAGGCCGCGCATGCGTTGCGCGCGATGTCCTTCGAAGAGCGGTTGCAGGTGGGCCGTCGGGTCGTCGAGAGTTGGACACTGCCCGACGCTCCCTGGCGACGAGACCTCGTCGCCGGATGGGCCGCCGATTCAACACTCCATGAGGAGACGCTTCGCGAGGGACTCGAATCCGCCCTCGCCGCGTGGGATGCGGATCGATTCACCGAGTGCGCGCGTCGCGAACTCGAGGCGGAGTCGAGGCTGCTGTCGCCCTTCGATTGGACGGCGATCGTCGCGGGGGGAGGCGTCCCGATGCCGACGATGTTGAACGCGCTGATTCCACTCGTCCTCGGATCGCCCGTGTTGATGCGGGAAGCTTCGAACGATCATGTGACCGGAGCGTGGCTGCGTCGATGTCTCGACGCGATCGACGAGCGGTTCGGCCGCGCTTTCGAGTCGCTCGGTTTCGCGTCCACCGACACCGCCCTCGACGTGCTCCTCGAAGCCCCCTGCGTCGTCGCCACGGGATCCGACGAAACGATTCGCTCGATCGAGTCGCGACTCGGTCCGCAACAGCGCTTCGTCGCCTTCGGTCATCAATTCTCGATCGTCGTACTCGGCCCCGGTCTCGCGCATGACGCGGCCCGGTCGAATGAAGCGGCTAGGGGCATCGCCCTCGACGTCGCGCGCTGGGATCAAATGGGCTGTCTCTCTCCCGTCGTGGTCTATCTCGTGGACTTCGATTCGAAGGACGCCTCCGAGGTGACACGGCAGGTCGCGAACGCGCTGGAGGAGATCTCGAAGCGCATGCCGCGAGGCGAACTCGAGATGAGCGTTTCGGCGAGTCATGCGACCGAGCGAGCCGAGGCACGCATGCGTGCATCGTCTGACCGCGGGCTGTTGGTCGAGGGCGCCGACTTCACCCTCGTGCTCGAAGCCGACGCGCAGCCCCGGCCCGCGCCACTCCATCGCTTCCTTCGACTCATGCCCGTCGAGTCCGTCGAATCCCTGGAGCGCGAGCTTCGACCCTTCGACGGCCATCTATCGAACGTGGCCTCGGTGGGCTTCGAAGCAGACGACGCAGCGGAGATACAGTCGCGCCTGTCGCGCTTCGGCGTCTCGCGCTGGACCGGGCCGGGACGGATGCAGACGCCTCCGATCGACTGGCCACACGACGGCCGGCCGGTCTTCACGCCGTTCGCCCGCTTCACCCAGCGGGACTGAAACAAGGCCCGAATCCCCTCTCACGCAAGCCTGCCTCCCTCTGGGGAAATCGATAAGTTCTTTCATTTTCAGTGGGTTGGTTCATATAGGACGGAATTCGTCCGATATTTACAGGACCAGCGTGGTCCGATATATTTCGGCCCCCGCAGCGGGAAGCTCCCGCGGAGGCCGCATGTTCAAGCTGAGCAAATCCACAGACTACGGGATCGTCCTCCTGGCCCGACTGGCCCGGGATCCCGGCTCCGTGCCGCGCAATGCGCGCGACCTCGCTGCGTGTTCCGATCTTCCCGTCCCCATGGTCAGCAAAGTCCTGAAGGCCCTCGCCCGCGAAGGTCTCGTCGTGTCACAGCGAGGTGCGAAGGGCGGCTATAGCCTGGCGCGCGATCCCGAGGACCTCACGGTCTCCGAGATGATCCGTGTCCTCGAAGGTCCCGTCGCGCTCACCGATTGCGCCATAGGCCCTGCGCTCTGCGAACACGAAACGATGTGCGCGGTCCGCGAACCGTGGCAGCTGATCAGTCGCGTCGTCGAGAAGGCGCTCTCCGAGGTCACGCTCGCGGATCTCGTCACCGGCCCGCCGAGCGCCGCGTTCGCCTCGGTCAATGAAATGCTCCAGATCGATCGGAGCGATGCGCCTCGGAGCACGTCATGAGTAGCGAAGAGATGAGAACCCAGGAATCGAAGGCCGCCGAAGCCAACCCGGAACTCGATCGCCTCGCGAACGAGGACTACAAGTACGGATTCGTCACGGACATCGAAGAAGATCGCGCCCCGCCCGGCCTCAGCGAAGAGGTCGTGCGCCTGATCTCCTCCAAGAAGGAAGAGCCGGAATGGCTCCTCGAGTACCGACTGAAGGCGTTTCGCCGCTTTCGCGAAATGCTCGCAGAGGGCGAGTCCGAACCCGACTGGGCCAAGGTCCACTATCCCAAGATCAATTTTGACGAGATCGTCTACTACTCCGCGCCCAAGCAGATAAAGCAGATCGAGAGCCTCGACGAACTCGATCCGGAATTGCTCGCGACCTACGACAAGCTTGGCATTTCGCTACTCGAACAGAAACGGCTCAACGGAATCGCTGTCGACGCCGTCTTCGACAGCGTCTCGGTCGCCACGACCTTCAAGGCCGAGCTCGAGAAGCAGGGCATCATCTTCTGTTCCTTCTCCGAAGCCGTGAAGGAACATCCCGATCTCGTCCGCGAGTACCTCGGAAGCGTCGTTCCCTACTCCGACAACTTCTACGCCTGCCTGAATGCCGCCGTCTTCAGCGACGGCTCCTTTGCGTACATTCCGAAGGGCGTTCGCTGCCCGATGGAACTCTCGACGTACTTCCGGATCAACGCCGCTGGAACCGGTCAGTTCGAACGCACACTTCTCATCGCCGACGAGGACGCCTACGTCAGCTATCTCGAGGGCTGCACGGCGCCCCAGCGCGACGAGAACCAGCTACATGCGGCCGTCGTGGAACTCGTCGCACTCGATCGCGCCGAGATCAAGTACTCGACCGTTCAGAACTGGTACCCGGGTGACGCCGAGGGCGTCGGCGGTATCTACAACTTCGTGACGAAGCGCGGCGCCTGCCGCGGCTACCGCTCGAAGATCTCCTGGACGCAGGTCGAGACCGGCTCCGCGATCACCTGGAAATATCCTTCGTGCCTCCTGATCGGTGAAGAATCCGTCGGCGAGTTTTATTCCGTCGCGATGACGAATCATCGCCAGCAGGCGGATACCGGAACGAAGATGATCCACATCGGGCCGAAGACGAAGAGCACGATCATCTCGAAGGGGATCAGCGCCGGCCACGGTGAGCAGAGCTATCGGGGGCTGGTCCGGATGGGCCCCAAGGCGCATGGCGCGCGGAACTACAGCCAGTGCGACTCACTCCTGATGGGCGACCAGTGCGGCGCACATACTTTTCCCTACCTCGAGGCCAGCAACTCGACGTCGACCGTCGAACACGAAGCGACGACTTCGAAGATCAGCGACGACCAGCTCTTCTTCTGTCGACAGCGGGGCATGAGCGAGGAAGACGCGATCTCGATGATCGTGAACGGCTTCTGCAAGGAAGTCCTCCGCGAACTGCCCATGGAGTTCGCCGTCGAAGCCCAGAACCTGCTTTCCGTCAGCCTCGAAGGCGCGGTCGGCTGAACCTCGAGTCGAACCTCGAATCGTCGCGCAAACGAACGAGACCGAGCACAACAGGAACCCGAAGATGACCGAAGCACCCCTCATCCAGATTCACGACCTGCATGCGACCGCAGGCGGATCCCCCATCCTGAACGGAATCGACCTCGAGATCCGCGCAGGCGAAGTGCATGCCGTCATGGGACCGAACGGCTCGGGCAAGAGCACGCTCTCGAACATCCTGGTCGGCAAGCCGGGCTACGAGGTGACGAAGGGCGAGATTCTCTTCCGCGGAAAGAACCTCGCCGACATGGATCCTGAGATTCGTGCGCGCGAAGGGATCTTTCTCGCCTTCCAGTATCCCGTCGAGATTCCAGGTGTCGCCAACAACTACTTCCTACGGACCGCGCTGAATGCGATCCGTTCGCATCGCGGCGAGGAAGAGCTCGACGCGATGGACTTCCTCTCGGTCATGCGCGAAAAGATGAAGCTCGTCGAGATGCCCGACGAGATGATGTCGCGCGCGATCAACGAGGGATTCTCGGGTGGCGAGAAGAAGCGAAACGAAATCCTGCAGATGCTGCTGCTCGAGCCGAGCTTCTGCATCCTCGACGAAACGGATTCGGGTCTCGACATCGACGCGCTTCGCATCGTCGCCAACGGCGTGAACCAGATGCGCTCGCCCGATCGCGCGATGCTCGTGATCACGCACTATCAGCGACTCCTCGACTACATCGTGCCGGATCATGTCCACGTGCTCTCGGGTGGACGCATCGTCCGATCGGGTAGCAAGGAGCTCGCGATCGAACTCGAAGAGAAGGGATACGGTTGGATCGAGGACGAAGCGGGGGCCGCATCGTGAGTCGCGATCTCGAATCGCTGCTTCGCTTCGCGCCCGACGGATCATCGGACCGCCTCGCATCGCTCCGACGTGAAGCACTCGCCCAGTTCGAGGAGCAAGGGCTACCGACGCGTCGCCTCGAGAACTGGAAGGGGACTTCGCTCGTCCCGCTCGAACGCCTGCATTTCGAGCGAGTGGGACCCGGCGCCAAGTCGATCGAGCCGGAGACCGGCGCCTTCGATCTGGTCTTCGTCGACGGCCGCCTCGACTCGGCGGCCTCCGATCTGTCCGCCCTGCCGGCGGGTATTCGCGTCACGACGCTCCTCAGCGCTCTCGAAGAAGAACCCGAACGCGTGAGCGATTTTCTCGGCCGCCTCGCGGAACCGAAACGCCACGCCTTGATCGCGCTGCAGACGGCCTTCCTCGAAGACGGCGCCTTCGTCTCGATCGACCCCGGCACGAAGACGGTACGCCCCCTTCGCATCCGCTTCGTCTCGACTTCCGATACCGACCTCGATACCGAGGCTGAGGCGGCGAGCGCCTCCTTCCCGCGGTTACTCGTCGTGGCCGGCGAGGACAGCGCGGCGACGATCTTTCAGGCACACGACTCGATCGGGAGCGCAGCGGGTCTGACGGCTACGGTTTCGGAGATCTTCCTCGCCCGAGGCGCGCACGTCGAGTTCGTGCAGCTGCAGTCCGAAGGAGCGGCGCGCGTCCACTTCACGAGTCTGCATGCCCGCGTCGAGCGCGACGCCCGCTTCTCGTCGAACGTCTACACCCTCGGCGAAGGTCTCGTTCGCAGCGAAGCGCAGGTCGAGCTGGCAGAACCCGGCGCCAGGGCCGAGTTGAACGGACTCTTCCTCGGTCGCGGGAAAGGCCACGTCGACCATTTCACGACCGTCGATCATGCCGCCGAGGATTGCGAGAGCGACGAGGAGTATCGAGGCGTACTCGGCGACCATTCCCGTGGTGTCTTTCGCGGGCGGGTGATCGTCCGACCGGACGCGCAGAGAACGGATGCGCGCCAGTCGAATCCGAACCTGCTCCTCTCCGACCACGCGAACATCGACACGAAACCGCAGCTCGAGATCTACGCCGACGACGTCCGCGCCAGCCATGGAGCGACGATCGGCCAGCTCGATGAGGACGCGCTCTTCTTCCTTCGGGCACGCGGAATCGGTGAGTCGAGCGCGAGGCTCCTCCTGACGAACGCCTTCGCGCAGTCCATCGTCGAGAGGATCGACGACCAGGGCGTTCGCGACCTCGTTCGCGAGCACGTCGAATCGACGCTCGACCAGTTCGAAGGCGCCGCCCGACGCGATGGGGAGCGCCTCCGATGAGTTTCGACGTCGAGAGCATTCGGAAGGACTTCCCGATCTTCGAGACGCGCATGCATGGCAAGCCGCTCACCTATCTCGACAGCGCGGCGAGCGCGCAGAAACCACGCGCTGTCCTCGACGCCATGTCGGATTTCTACGGGTCGCACTACGCGAACATCCATCGCGGCGTCTACCAGCTCTCCGCCGAGGCGACGATCCGATACGAAGAAGTCCGCGAGCGCGTCGCGCGCTTCATCGGTGCTCCCGATCCGCGCGAGGTCATCTTCGTCCGCAACGCGACCGAAGCGATCAACCTCGTCGCGCGCACCCACGGCGAACAGGAGATCGAGGCAGGGGACGAGATCGTCATCACGACCATGGAACACCACGCCAACATCGTTCCCTGGCAGATGCTCGCCGAGCGAAACGGCGCAGTCCTACGCGTGGCCGAGATCGACGACGACGGCGTCCTCGACATCGATCACCTCGTCAGCCTGCTCGGTCCTCGCACGAAGCTGCTCGCCTTCGCCGAGGTCTCGAACGCTCTCGGAACCATCAATCCTGTTCGACGTCTCACGGACATCGCGCGCGAGCGCGGAATCGTGACGCTCGTCGACGGTGCGCAGGCGGTTCCGCATCAGCCGGTCGACGTCGCCGCGCTGGGATGCGACTTCTACGCATTCTCGGGACACAAGGTCTTCGGACCGAGCGGTGCGGGCGTCCTGCATGGACGTCTGCCGCTGCTCGATGCGATGCCGCCCTTCCTCGGCGGTGGTGACATGATCGAGAGCGTTTCCTTCGAAGGCACGACCTTCGCGCCCGTGCCGCAGAAATTCGAGGCCGGCACTCCGGACATCGCTTCGGTGATCGGATTCGGCGCCGCCGTCGACTACCTCGAATCGATCGGCATGGATCGGATCGCGGCGCACGAGCAATCGCTGCTCGCCTATGCGACCGAACGTCTCGCCGAGGTGCCCGGTCTTCGAATCGTCGGGACCGCGAAGGAGAAGGCCGCCGTCATCTCCTTCGTCCTCGAAGACGTCCATCCCCATGACATCGGAACCGTTCTCGATGGCGAGGGCATCGCCATCCGTGCCGGCCACCATTGTGCACAGCCACTCATGAAGCGAATGGGCGTTCCCGCGACCGCACGCGCCTCGTTCTCGCTCTACAACACGCGCGCGGATGCCGACCGTCTGGTCGACGCGCTCCAGAAGACGGTGGAGATCTTTCGCTGATGGATGATCTACGCGAGCTCTACCAGGCGACGATCCTGGACCACAACAAGAAGCCGCGAAACTTTCGCGTGCTCGAAGACGCGAACCGTGAGGCCGACGGGCGCAATCCCCTCTGTGGTGACGAGCTGACGCTCTATGCGCGGGTGAGCGACGACGGACGCGTCGAAGAAGTGACCTTCCAGGGCACGGGGTGCGCGATCTCGAAGGCGTCTGCGTCCCTGATGACCGACTTCGTGAAGGGAAAGACGCTCGCCGAGGTCGAGGCCGACTTCGACCGCTTCCATCGGCTCGTGACGTCCTCACCCAGCACACCTGCCGAGACGGACGGCCTCGGAAAGCTCGAGGTCTTCGCCGGCGTGCGCGAGTACCCCATGCGCGTGAAATGCGCGTCGTTGTCGTGGCACGCGCTACGCGCGGCGCTCGACGACGAAGGCCAGGTCGCAAAGACGGAGTAGTTCGTTCTACGACGAACGAGGACCATGAATCCATGACGATGCAGGACGAGAGAACGATGGACGAAGAAACGAACCAGAACGAATCGATCGAGGGAACGGCGCCGGCCGCTTCGGAAGGACTGAGCCCGGCGATGCAGATTCGCGATCGGATCATCGGCGTGTTGAAGACGATCTATGACCCGGAGATCCCCGTCGACATCTACGAGCTCGGCCTGATCTATGGCGTCGAAGTCGCGGACGACGGCGAAGTGCACGTCACGATGACCTTGACGACGCCCATGTGTCCCGTCGCGGAGACGCTGCCTCCGGAGGTCGAGGACAAGGTTCGAAACGTTCTCGGCGTCACGGACGTCAGCCTGGATCTCGTCTGGGATCCGCCGTGGAGCGTCGACATGCTCTCGGATGCTGCGCGGCTCGAACTGAACATGATGTAGATCGCGGATGGTCCTGACCGCCTTCGCGACCGCTTCCTTTCTCAGTTTCGGCACCCTCCTCGTCATCTTCGGCGCGAACGCGAGCGAGATCATCGCGGATCTCGAACTCGACTACGCCGCCTTCGGCCTACTCGGTTCGATCCTCTCTCTCGGGCTCGGCACGGGCATCGTCATCGCGGGACCGATCGTCGACCGCGCGCCCTGGCGGCCGCTCTTCGTCGGCGCCTGCGCAATGGTCATCGCCGCGACCACGACCGTCGGTCCCGAGACGGGCTATGCGCTCCTCGTCTTCCACATGTTCGCGATCGGATTCGGAGCCGGTTTCTACGAGACGGTGGTGAACGCGCTCGTGATCGAGGTGTTCGGTTCCTCGGCGCGAAGGCGACTCCTCTTCATCCACTCGGGCGCAGCACTCGCTGCCTGCGTCGTTCCCCTCCTGATCGGTTGGATCCGCCAGACTTCGATCCTCGAATGGACCGAAACATTCTGGCTCGCGGGCGTCGTACACATTCCGGTCATCGTGGCGGCCCTCTTCTTGCGACTCGAGGCGGCTGAGACAGGCGAAGGTTCCGACGCGCTCGATGCGGATCCCGATTCGAGCGTCGACGATCGGGTCGTCCTGGCTGCGCTCTGTGTGGCGGCCTTCGCGTACGTCGGAGTCGAAGCGGCGCTCACGATCTTCGTCGTCGACCATGTGAGCGTCGATCTCGGGTTCGGCCCGCTGCGTGCCGGGCGAACCATCAGCGCCTTCTGGGGCGGACTCTTCATCGGCCGCGTCGCCTCGGCGCTACTTCCGCGTTCACCCGGAGCGGGAACGACCGCGATCCTATCGGGTGTGAGCGCGGCGTTGCTCATGCTCTTCGGACTCTCGCTCGGTGCCATGCCTGAACTCGTCATGCTCGCCGTCGGCCTCGCTGCGAGTTGCGCCTTTCCCGTGCTGATCGCGTTGGCGGGCAGGGCGCTCCCCTCCGCGCCCGCGACGGCCGTCGGCCTGGCCGGTGGACTGGGATCCCTCGGCGGCTTCTTCGTACCCTGGGCGACCGGAGCGCTCGCCAACCGAGCCACTCTCTCGATCGCACTCGCATCCCTCGCCGCGTGGATGCTGCTCCTCTCGACCGCCGCCAGCGTCGCGCGCTTCCGGCGATCGGCCTAGAAGTCGGTATCGTCCGGTCGTGGATCTCCCCAGTCAGGGCATCGTCGTCACCGGCGCCAATGGTCAGCTAGGCCGCGCATTGTTGCGCCGACTCGCCACGAGCGATCATCCCAACGTTCGTGCGCTCGTCCGATCGGAAAGAGCCAGGGCGACGATCGAAGCCGAAGGCCTCGATCCAGCGCCCGAGATCCGAATCGTCGACTACACGAGTCCGAATGAAATGGAAACGGCGATTCGCGGAGCGCGCTGCGTCGTGCATCTGGTCGGCATCATCAAGGAGATGCCGGGCACACGCTATGTCGAAGCCCACGAACAGACCTGCCATGCGCTCGCCCTCGCGGCCAGTCGCGCCGGCATCGAACGCATTGTCTATCTCTCGATCTTTGGCGCCGCCCCGGACTCGACGAACGCGTGCCTCGCTTCGAAAGGACGCGCCGAATCGCTCCTACTCGACGATCGTGTCGCGACGACCGTGCTGCGTGTCCCCATGGTGCTCGGCGGAGACGACCCCGCGTCGCAATCCCTGCGAAACCAGGCGAAGTCGGACAGCGTGAGACTCATCGGTGGCGGGCGCACCCTCCAGCAGCCGATCGACCAGCGCGATGTCGTCCGCGCGATCCTCGCCGCGTCGACGGCCCACCCCGGGCGTCACCTCTCCCTCGACGCGGGCGGGCCGGAATGCCTTTCCCATCGCAACCTCGTCCTGCGCGCGGCGCGACACTGGAACAAGGCGCCGACGATTCGATCGATCCCCGAAAGCCTCGCGCGTCTCGCCGTCACGATTCTCGACAGAGTCCTGCCCAATCCGCCGATCACGCGGGCGATGTTCGACATCCTCCAACACGACGACCGCGTCGACATCGACCACTACTGCAAGACACTCGGCGTCGAGCCGACCCCCCTCGACACGACCCTGGCCGAACTCATCGGACCCGAAAGCGAGCACGATTCATGAGCGAAGAGATCCCGAGCGCCGAACCCACAAAGCACAAGGTCGCGCTCTGGCAGCAGCTCCTGCCGTGGCTGATCACGATCGTGTGTTTCGGATATCTCTACACCCGTCTGTCGGGTGCGGCCGCGCGCGAGGACCTCGACCTCTTCACCTATCTCGCGGGCGTCTTCAGTCGCGTGTCCTGGGTCGCCTGGCTGGGATGGATGGTCCCCTACTCGATGTTCTTCTTCCTGGTCGATTCGCTCATCGTGTGGCGGGTCGTGAGCTGGTTCAACACGCCCGTTCGATATCTCGACATCCTGCCGATCCGGGGCAGCAGCTACATCCTGTCGATC
>Ga0315338_1001961_pt1 | contig 22637 bp, 22 predicted proteins | sample ASW8metaG_FD_204518 | JGI IMG/M metagenome (GOLD analysis project Ga0315338, IMG submission 204518) | Ammonia-oxidizing marine archaeal communities from Monterey Bay, California, United States - ASW #8 | ecosystem: Environmental > Aquatic > Marine > Coastal | place: USA: California | collected... | reverse complement strand
GCAAAAATACTACGTGACTCCTGATCATCGATGTTTGTTCCAACATTACCGATATGTGGATATGTTAGTGCAATTAATTGTTGGTTATAAGAAGGGTCTGATAGTATTTCTTGGTATCCTGTAATTGATGTATTAAACACCACCTCGCCAACGGTAATACCTTCAACTCCGATTGCTCGGCCTTTAAAAACACTACCATCTTCAAGCGCTAGTAATGCTATGTTTGTCAAAGATGTCTCCCAAGCCTCACATGTAGAAAGCGGGGTGAATTCAGATGAAATCTCCCCGCCATAATTTGTGAGTATATTTTACTCGATGTATAAGTGAACTGGAACAGCTTAATACATTAATTAAGTATCAGACAGCACATCTGACATTGTGAATAGCCCTTTATTATTTGTTTTTTTTGTTGCTAGCCATTTTGCGGCAAGGATTGCTCCTCTTGCGAACGCATGACGACTACTCGCTTCATGTATTAGTGTTATTTTCTCATCTTGGGCAATAAAGTCTATTGTGTGCTGGCCAATGTCTTCCCCGGCACGAATGGAATCTACTGTAACCTCGGTATCTTTATTGGGAGTCTCTTTTAAGGAATGCCGCAAAACCTCTTCTATCTTTAATGCTGTTCCTGATGGAGCATCAACTTTGTGTTTATGGTGTTTATCTATAACTTTTATATCGTTTATTTTTTGCAAGTTACGCACTGTTTCATTTATCAAAACATACAATAAATTAACGCCTACACTCATATTAGGGGAGCAAACTATAGGAATTTTATCGCCTGCTTTTTGTATATTTGTATACTCTTCAGAGTTAAACCCCGTAGTTCCAATTACTAAAGATTTTTCACCTTGCATACATACATCAAGGGCCTTCATTGTGCCTTCAGGTCTTGTAAAATCTATAAAAACATCAAAAACATCAAAATGTTTAGTTAAATCATCAGTGAATGGTATACCTAGCTTTTGCAGCTGTGTGTCATGCAAATTATCTTTCGTATCTGTTATTGCGCAAAGTTTAACCTCTTTATCGATCTGCGCTAGCTCGATAAGTGTTGAGCCCATGCGTCCCGTGGCTCCCCCTATTGCAACTTTTACAGTCATATAAATTAACCTTAAAAAAACTTTTTCAACGTCTCGAACCAGCTTTGTTCTTTTGGGCTATGTTTTTTATGCTGTTGCCCCAATGAGCTTGAAAGCTGGCTAAGCAGTTGTTTTTGCTCAGCACTCAAGTTTACTGGTGTTTCAACAACGACATTGTATAGCATATCTCCCGTTATCCCTCCGCGAATATCTTGAATTCCTTTACCCCTAAGCCGGAATAGTTTTCCGGTCTGAGTCTCGGGAGGTATAGTAATTTTTACTTTACCCTTTAATGTTGGCACCTCAATTTCTCCACCTAAGGCCGCCATTGTGAAACTTATTGGAACACCGCATAACAAGTTATTTCTATCATCTCTCTTAAATAAATGGTGCTCTCTTACATTAATTTGCACATATAAATCTCCAGGAGGTCCTTGATTCAAACCTGATTCTCCTTCGTTTGCAAGTCGTATTCTTTGTCCAGTTTCAATGCCAGCAGGAACTTTGACAATAAGCTTCTTTTTCTTCTTTACTCTTCCTACCCCGCTGCAAGCACGACATGGAGATGTTAAAATTTTTCCAGATCCATTACATTGGTGGCACGCCTGCTGTATCGAAAAAAAACCTTGTTGCATGCGTACTTGTCCTGTGCCATTACATGTTGAGCAGATGCTAGGAGCGGTTCCTGGCTCAGAGCTAGTTCCATCACACCTGTCACAAGTTGTTCCTACTTTAACATTGATAGACTTTTCACTACCAAATGCTGCCTCCTCAAGAGAAATGTCAAGATTATATTGGAGGTCAGCTCCTCTATACGCTTGAGGGCCGCCACTGCGTCGCGCATTACCAAATATATCTCCAAATATATCTCCAAATATATCTTCAAAACCAGCGCCGCTAAAACCACCTCCCCCAAAACCACCGCCACCAAAATTTGCACCTTCATGTCCAAATTGGTCATATGTTGATCTTTTTTCGCTACTAGATAATACTTCGTAAGCTTCTTTGGCTTGTTTAAATCTTGCTTCCGCGTCAGGGTTACCGTCGTTACGGTCAGGGTGGTGTTTCATCGCAAGTCGACGATAAGCTTTTTTTATTTCAGCATCACTAGCATTCTTTGCTACACCAAGTATTTTGTAATAATCCTCTTTTGCCATGACTTGCCTTAATGAGAAACCTCATTGTTTAATTATGCAAAAAATCCGTAAACCTTTTAAAAGGGTTTGCGGATTTCTTTGAACCTTTTGTATTCTCAGCTATCGCTGTCTTTCTTCTCTTCTTTTACCTCTTCAAATTCAGCATCAACAACATCATCATTAGCAGCATTGTCATCAGCAGTAGCGGTATCTTCCTGAGCTTTCTCTTGCTCTTCTGTGTACATCCGTTGACCGAATTTACCTGCAACTTCAGTTAAAGTTTTTGTCTTTTCATCAATATCATTTTTATTGTCTTTATCTAAAACAGACTTAAGGCTCTCAATCGCCTCTTCTATTTCTTTTTTCTCTTCATCTGTTATTTTTTCTTTATACGTATCAATTGACTTCTCTGTAGCATGAATTAAAGCATCAGCCTGATTTCTTGCTGTAACAAGTTCATGGAATTTTTTATCCTCATCAGCATGAGCTTCAGCATCTTTAATCATTTTATCAATTTCTTCATCTGTTAGACCGCTTGATGCTTTTATAACTATTGATTGCTCTTTATTTGTTGCTTTGTCTTTTGCAGAAACATTTAAAATTCCATCAGCATTAATATCAAAAGCTACTTCTATTTGCGGCATACCTCTCGGGGCAGGAGGAATATCTGTTAAATCAAACCTTCCTAGAGTTTTGTTTCCGCTAGCTTGTTCGCGTTCTCCTTGTAAAACATGAACAGTAACTGCAATTTGATTGTCTTCTGCCGTTGAAAATATTTGTGAAGTGTTTGTTGGTATTGTTGTGTTCTTATCAATTAATTTAGTCATTACACCACCCATTGTTTCTATACCCAAGGAAAGCGGGGTAACATCTAGTAATAGCACATCTTTAACATCTCCACCTAACACGCCTCCCTGAATGGCTGCACCCATTGCTACTGCTTCATCAGGATTTACATCTTTACGTGGTTCTTTATTGAAAAATTTTTTTACTGCGCTTTGGACTTGTGGCATGCGAGTTTGACCGCCAACTAAAATCACATCATTTATATCTTTGACTGTGATCCCTGCGTCGTTTAAAGCAGTTTTGCATGGCTCAATTGTTTTGTTAACTAGCTCTTCAACTAATGATTCTAGTTTTGATCTAGTAAGTTTTATGTTTAGGTGTTTTGGTCCATTAGCATCTGCAGTGACGTAAGGTAAATTTATATCTGTTTGTTGGGTGCTCGATAACTCTATCTTTGCTTTCTCTGCTCCTTCTCTTAATCTTTGCAATGCAAGTGGGTCTTTTTTTAGATCTACTCCTTGATCTTTCTTAAACTCATCAACTAGATAATCGATGATTTTTAAGTCAAAATCCTCTCCGCCGAGAAATGTATCACCGTTTGTTGCTAAAACCTCAAATTGGTGTTCTCCGTCTACATCTGCTAATTCAATAATTGATACATCAAATGTTCCTCCACCTAAATCATAAACAACGATTTTTTTGTTACCTTCTTTTTTATCTAGACCGTAAGCTAAAGCTGCGGCAGTTGGTTCATTAATAATCCTCTTGACATCTAACCCTGCAATCTTCCCTGCATCTTTCGTCGCTTGTCTTTGTGAATCACTAAAATAAGCTGGCACAGTAATTACAGCTTCTTTTATTTCATCTCCAAGGTATTCTTCAGCAGTCTTTTTCATTTTCATTAAGATATGAGCTGAAATCTTAGGGGGAGCTATTTTTTCACCATTTATCTCTGTCCATGCATCACCGTTCTCAGCTTTTATAATTTTATATGGCACAAGATTAATATCTTTTTGCACTTCCTCCTCTTGATAGCGACGCCCCATTAATCGTTTTATAGCATGTAAGGTATTTTGAGGGTTTGTTGCAGCTTGTCGTTTTGCGGGTTGTCCAACAAGAATTTCATCCCCATTGTATGCAACCATTGAAGGGGTTGTACGATCGCCTTCACTATTCTCTATCACTTTAGGTGTTGTACCTTCCATAATCGACACACATGAGTTGGTTGTGCCAAGATCGATGCCTATAATTTTTGCCATTTATCTGTAACCTCTTGTAAATTGAATTCGATAATCTATATATATAAGTATGGGTGTACTTCGTTCATTTCAAGTGGCGCTAAAAAAAAATTAATCGGCTAAATTCTCTTGATTTTTTGACACTATCACAACGGCTGGTCTTAATAGCCTGTCATGCAATAAATATCCTTTTTTTATCACTGAGATAACTGTATTAGGCGGGTGTTTTGAGCTGTCTTGTGTAGACATAGCTTCGTGCTGTTCGGGGTCAAAAGGCTCTCCGTCAGGATCAAACTCTTTGACTGCAAATCTTTCTAGCGTCTGGGTCAGCGTGTTTAACGTAAGCTGCATGCCCTCTAAATGTTTACTGCCGTCTTTCTGCTTCCTTAAGGACTCAATACCCATCTCTATATTATCCTTCACTTCAAGCATTTCTTTTGCAAAGCGCTCAATGCCATATTTATGTGCATTCTCTAACTCACGCACGCTTCTTTTTCTTAAGTTCTCCAATTCAGCCTGGGCTCGCAAATGCTGATCTTGCGTATCTTGCAAGTCTTGCTCAAGCTTCTTTTGTGACTCTTCTTGCTTCAAGTCTTCTACATCGCCAGTATTTTCAGCCTTTGCAGTTTTTTTAGAAACATCTGAAGTATTATCTTTTTTCTGGCTATTTTCATTGCTCATTGTCAACCCTTACTCCTACGCTTGTGGTGATAAATTTAAAACTAAGGTATTAATATGGTCTAAGTTTTTAAATTCAAGGCTTCAGATAACAATTTGGCTGTCACGTCGACTACGGGTATTACGCGATCATAAGCCATTCTTTTAGGACCAATAACACCCAACACCCCAACTGCGCTCTCACCAATGCTGTATGTTGAGGTTACAACACTGCAATCATCTAACACACCATAACCAGATTCCTGCCCTATAAAAATCTGTATGCCCTCTGCAATAATACATTTATCTAAAATATGTAAAATATCTCTTTTTTTATTAAAAGCATCAAACAGCGACCTCAGTTGGTTAACATTCGAAAGCTCTTCACATTCCATAAGATTGGTTTGCCCAGATATAACATAGTCACTTTCTGATTCTTGTTTGAATATGCGCTGTCCTAATTTTATGGCAGAAAGCATTTCAGCATTAACGTTCTCTCTGACATTATCAAGCTCATTTAGAATAGTTCTTCTGACAGATAAAAGACTTTTACCTGAAAAAATATCGTTTAGATAATTTGCAGCTGTTTGTAATTCAGAGTTACTGTATTCTCTATCTAGATCTATAACGCGGTTTTGTACTTCCTTCCCATTGGTGACAAGAATCACAAGCACTTGCTTACTTGATAATGTTAGAAACTCTATCTGCCTAAACTCCTGATGCTCAATTTTTGGAAGTGTGATAATTCCTGCTAACTGGGTTATATCCGAGAGCAAATTTGTTGCTGATTTCAAAAGTGCTCGATCATCACTTGATTCATATAACTCATCCTTCAATTCTTCAATCAAATGTAAATTCAAAGGTTTTACATTAAGTAACGTGTCGACAAACAGCCTGTAGCCTTTTATTGTAGGTATTCTTCCTGCAGAGGTATGTGGAGAATAAATAAAGCCCATCTCCTCAAGCTCAGACATAACATTGCGTATAGTGGCTGAGCTTACATTCATACCTGGGACACGCGCCAATGTTCCTGATCCAACAGGCTGCCCATCATTGATAAACCTTTCCATTAAAGCTTTAAAAAGCCTTCGTTCTCTTTCAGTAAGTTGAGGACTAGGTGCGCGTGTCTCAGCCATTTTCGATAGAATATTTATTTAGTAAAGGTTTAGTGTAATATAAATTACGGTAGAAGGTGTAATAAATGATTTTCAAAAAAGTTGCTCTTATAAGTAAACCTAATGACGCTGACGTCGCTGAAACACTGCGCGCCGTTATCGGATATTTATCTAAAAACAAGCTCAATATAACAGTAGATACTTCTGCCTCCAATATGGTTGATACTTCAGGCTGCAATGTTGCAGAAATTCAAGATATTAAGAAAGACACGGATCTTGCAATTATTGTGGGTGGAGATGGCACTTTGTTAGCAGCCGCACAACATTTAGCACCGCTTGGGATACCAATCTGCGGAATAAATAGAGGCCGATTAGGTTTTCTTGTAGATATCTCGCCCAAAGAAATAACGGCTGCACTAGACGGTATATTGAATGGTAAACTCACACTTGAAGAAAGAATAGCCTTACAAGCAAAGGTTGAAAGAGACGGAAAGATAGTCTCTAAAAATAACTCATATAATGATGTTGTTGTGCATTGCCGAGATGCCGTTAGGTTAATAGAGCTGCATAATAAAATAGACGGGGCTCCTCTAAACACATTATCAGCTGACGGTTTAATTGTCGCAACTCCAACTGGTTCAACAGCTTATGCTTTATCTTGTGGAGGTCCAATAATACAACCTACTCTTGACTCTTTAGTTTTAGTTCCGATAAGCCCGCACATATTAAGCAACCGCCCTATCGTCGTAAGTGCAAAAAGTGAGATTGAGATAATGGTTTCTCAAAACAGTCGTGCAGATGCTGTTGTTTCATTCGACGGGCATATACATTTTCCATTAGAACTTGGCGATAAAGTTACAATCTGTAAAGATTCTGCAAAATTAAAACTTGCTCAACCACTCGGGCATGATTATTTAGATATTCTGCGTAAAAAATTATCATGGAGTTTCTAACGTATAGATTCTAAACACAAGCATGTTACGACACATATACATTCAAGATTTTGCAATAATTGATAAATTAGATTTGGAGCTAGACTCTGGCATGTGTGTTTTAAGTGGAGAAACAGGTGCAGGTAAATCTATTCTTATCGACGCTCTTTCCATGGTGCTGGGGAGTCGCGCAAACCAAGAAGTAATTCGGCATGGTGCAAAAAAAGCAGATATTAGTTTAGAGTTTAATATAGAAAATAACCAAAAGGCACTTGAGTGTCTTGAGAACCATGATATGCGAGAAGACAACCAATGTATTTTACGTCGTGTAATCAGATCAGATGGACGCTCAAAATCGTATGTCAATAATATACCTACTTCATTGAAAATAGTTGCAAGTATCGGGGAAATATTGGTTGATCTGCATGGTCAACATGAACATCAACTACTATTAAAATCTGGACAACAAAGACTTCTGGTGGACACAATTGCTGACAACCAAAAAATTCTCAAAAAAATAGAAAATATCTACCATGAATGGGTGGAGCTAAAAACACGAGTTGATGAACTTCTAATAAAAAAAGATGAATATTCTAAACGTGTTGATTGGTTAAAATTTCAAGTAAACGAACTTTCAGAACTAGATATTTCGGATGCAGAGCTTTCTGATTTAGAAATACAACATAAAAAACTATCTAACTCACAAGAACTCAAAGAAAATGCGCACGTCCTTTTGCATAGTCTTTATGATGATGAAGAAAGATCAATTTACAAGCAACTTTCTGAAGCTATAGCAAGATTGCAGCACATAAACAATATAGATAAAACAATTTCCACAAATCTGGATATTGGGCAATCAATTGAAAACTCTTTGCACGAACTAGTACAAGGTATTAGAAAATATACAGAAACACTTGAAACTGACCCTAAAAAACTAGAGCTACTAAATGATCGAATAACCTCAATACATGATATTGCTCGTAAACATAATGTAAAACCAGAAGAGCTCAATAATGTGCTTAAAAAAATAGTGAAAGAGCTAAAACAGATAGATTCTCCTGAATTCAACGCAGATTTGATGCAAAAAAAATGCGATGACCTGAAAAACGAATATTTAAAACTTGCGCATAAATTAAGTAAAAAACGACACACAACAGCACAGTATCTAAACAAAAATGTCTCAAATGCATTACAAGATCTTGGTATGGAAGGTAGCGAGTTTCAGGTTGCAATTGAAGAAATTAATGACCAAAAACTCACATCTTTTGGCGTTGATCATATTAAGTTTTTAGTAAAAACTAATCAAGGAAGTCCATACAGACCCTTATCTTCAATTGTTTCAGGCGGTGAGCTTTCAAGAGTGAGTCTAGCTATTCAGGTAATTTCAAAATTAGACAGAACTACACCTACTATGATTTTTGATGAGGTTGATGCTGGAATAGGCGGCGCTACTGCAGAAATCGTTGGACGTAATCTCCGAGAACTAGCTGCAAAAGCCCAAGTGTTATGTGTGACACACCTGCCGCAAGTCGCATCTCTAGCTCATCATCATATGCAAGTGTCGAAAAGTGGAAGTAATGCAAAAACTTCTATAAAAAAATTAAGTGAAAAAGAAAGAGTGGAAGAAATATCTAGAATGCTAGGTGGTATGAAATTAACTGAGAAAACGCGATCACATGCGGAAGAAATGATTAAGCAAGGACAAACACTGCAAGAAATATAAAGTGCTAGAAGACTTATTCGTCTGTTTCGTCAAACTCACCATATAATATTAATGAATGGTCATGAATTTTGAATCCATACTCACTTGCTAATTCTAGCTGCCTTTTCTCTATTATTTCATCATAAAATTCGACAACTTTGCCGGTGCGAAGACAAACCATATGATCATGATGCTCTCCTCTATTAAGCTCATACACTGCGCTTGTTCCGTCAAAATAATGTCTAACAACTAAACCTGCGGTAGCAAATTGAGTTAATACCCTGTATACGGTTGCGAGACCTACTTCTTCACCTTCCTCGATAAGAGCTTTATAAATATCTTCTGCGCTCATATGTCTCTGCTCAGAAGCCTCGAGTATCTGCAATATCTTCATTCGTGGAAGAGTGACTTTTAATCCAGCTTTTTTTATATCGCTTGATTCCATAGTAAAGTATCATTTGATGCCGTAATATGTCCTTATTATATCGCTAGAAAAAGATAAAATTGCCTTTATTTGTAAACTTTTTTAATTATATGGCTAAAGTAAGCGCTTTATTTCTAATATTAATAGCTCTATTGTTTTCTGGATGCGGCTTATCTGGAAAAGGGATAAAACTGTACCGCCTAGAAACCTATCAAGGAAATATGCTAGATGAAGAAAAGGTTGTTCAGATCCGTGCTGGGCAAACAAAAAAGCAAATAAGATTTCTTTTAGGCACCCCCTTGATAGTAGATACGTTCCATAATGAGAGGTGGGATTATTTTTACTATTCAAGAATAAGAGACAGTTACAAAAAACCAAAAATTTCGAGACTTACTATTTTCTTTAATGGCGATACTGCTGAAAAGATTCAAAGATTAGTTCCAAGCACTTATATCTCTTTAGACCAGGCGCTACAATCACTAGAAGATGAATCTTCTAAAAATTATGACAATACGGGTGATATTAATTGGGAAGAAGTGATAGATATAATTAAAAATGATGACCCTGATAAAATAAAATCCATTGATAATTCGTACAGAAATGAAGAGGAAGAACTAAAAAGCAAAAAAACCCTGGATCAAATAATTCTAGAAACAGATTTAGGGCTGTAATTATTTGGTGAAATTAACAAACGTATTTACTTACGCCCCATTGTGCCGCCTTTTTGAGCAAGTTTCCTTCTTGCTTGCTTAGGATTATTGCTAAGCACTCGATACACTTCTACTCTGTCCCCTTCCTGCAAGCCATAATCTAGAGAAACCTCCGTACCAAAAATTCCAAATCTATTTACAGCAAAGTTAACAAATGCAAAATTTGTTTGCTTTTTATATGCTTCTACAGCTTGTCGAACATTTGCTCCATGAGGTAATTTAAAAGTACAAAGTTCCTGATGTTCAGCTGTCGCATACACTACACTGATAGTTATATAGTTACTTTTTTGCATATATATCATGTGCTCTTGAAACAAAATGATCAATTAAGTCATCACATATTTTTTTAAAAACTGAAGATGTTAAAATTTTTAACATAGAATTGTTTATTTTAAAATTTATATGGAGCTGTATGTGGCATCCCATTCCTCCTATAGGTGAAAACTCCCAAGCACCTTTTAAATATTCAAATGGCCCTTCAATAAGCTGCATATTAATTTCCCTGTCTTTCACTAAAGCATTTCTTGTAAATAAAGAAAAGTCCGTAGAACCTTTTCTTAGAGTAAGTTTAGCATCTACATTTTCCGTGTTCTGAGAAATAATCTCTGCATTTATGCATGCAGGCAAGAAAATAGGATAAGAAAGAACATCATTAACTAGATTATACATCTGAGAGCATGAGTAACTAACAAGTGCTTCTCTTTTTATTAACATAAAATATCAAAAAAGGTTTTTATAGAATACCGACAGCTCTAAAAAAAATAATAAATACAGCAGCCGGAGCAACAAAACGGATCAGCAGAAGTAAAATATGAAATACGATTCCGCTACCTATAGATAATTCTTCAACGACGGATGAGCGTGAGATCCTCCAACCAACAAAAATAGACATAAATGCGCCACCCAGAGGCAATAAAATATTTGAAGCAAGGTAATCAAGATTCTCAAAAAAAGTTCTTCCAAGAAAAGTATACTCTGATGCAATATTAAAAGAAAAAATGGTACCTATTCCTAATGACCAAATTACAAGACAGGAAATCAGGCAAGCAACATTTCTAGAAAAACTATATTGCTCAATAAGCCATGTAACAACTGGTTCTAGTAATGAGATTGATGATGTCCATGCTGCAAAAACAAGTAGAACGAAAAATAACACGCCAAATAAAGTGCCCCCAGGCATCTGCCCAAAAGCAATAGTCAAAGACTGAAAAACCAAAGATGGGCCTTGGGAAAGTTCAAGACCACTAGCAAAGACTATTGGGAATATAGCCAGACCTGCTACTAATGCAACCAACGTATCTAATGTTGCAACAGTGCATGAGGTATTTACAATTGATGTCTCTTCCTGAAGATAAGATCCATACACCATAATAGCGCCCATGCCTAAACTTAGACTAAAAAAAGCCTGCCCCATTGCTAACAGGATAATATCAGGAGTCAATTTTTCAAAATCTGGAGTAAATAAAAAATCAACAGCTTGCTGAAAATTTCCTTTCAAAGCGGAAAATGCTACTAAAGCAAGCAGCAGCACAAAAAGAGATGGCATTAAATATGTAACAGCGCTCTCCAAGCCTGATCTCACTCCTCTCGCTACAACAGTTCCAGTCATGACCATAAATAGCGTATGCCAAGCAAGCAAAACTTCAGGGGTGGATACTAATTGACTAAATATTTCTGTAGCACCGTCCTTTGTTATGTAAGAAAAAAAACCGCTCGCAGCACGCACAACATAAGCTAATGCCCAGCCAGCTATGACGCTATAGTAGGAAAGGATAATAACTCCAGCTAGAATTCCCCCAAAACCAATCAATTTCCAATTAGTACTTAGATTTTCTTCTTTCGATAAAATATGCAAAGTTCCAACAGGGTTTCTTTTTCCTCTCTTTCCAAGCAAAACCTCAGCTATCATGATAGGTAAAGCTACTGTGGCTACACAAATAATATAAACTAGGACAAAAGCACCTCCCCCATTCTCTCCTGTTATATACGGAAACTTCCAGATATTCCCAAGACCTACAGCCGACCCGGTGGCTGCAAAAATAAAGGCTAGCTTAGAGGACCATTGTCCATGGATTGATATGCGAGGCTCTGACATACTTGTAATTGTTAGAAATTAGTGCGCATTTTCCTTAATTTTTGAGTCTACTACAATATATATCTAACCTAATGATATGTAGCTGATATTTCACATATAATCTGAAACATGAGTAAAACGAAGAAGAAAAAAGCAAACCAAATTGTTGTCAATAGAAAAGCGAGACGCGACTATTGGATTGAGACCATATATGAGGCTGGCATCGTTCTTGAGGGCTGGGAAGTTAAAAGCCTCAGAGCTCATCATATGGAAATAAAGGAAAGCTATGTTTTAATAAAAAATGCTGAAGCATGGCTATCGGGAGCGCATATTTCCCCCCTACCTTCGGCATCTAGCCACGTTGAGACTCAACCAGTAAGGCTAAGAAAATTGCTTTTGAATAGCAGCGAATTAGCAAAATTAACTAGCGCTATTGAGCAAGATGGCTATACCCTTGTCCCATTATCGGCCTACTGGAAACATGGGTTTGCTAAGCTTGAAATTGGGTTAGCCAAAGGTAAAAAACAGCACGATAAACGCGAGACGATAAAAAAACGTGACTGGGATAGAGAAAAGCAAAGAATGCTGAAGAAAACGAACCGCTAAGTCTTACGCCCAGCTTAAAGGGTGAAAATTAGAATATGTTTGATCCGAGTTTTTTGAAAATCTACTGAGAACAACTATACACTGAACCCTTTTCTGAAGATCCTAGTGCTGCTTCAACACAGTCTTCATAGCTAGAAAAAGTGCCAATTTCCTTTTCATTTCCAGCGCTACCTACTACAGCGACCCAATCACCAGATGCCATACCCGTATCATCAACATGGTACATTTTCAGATATGTCCAAAATCCAACAACAGCTATTATTACTATTATAAATACTTTATCCATTATTCCTTCCAAGATACCTAAAACTTTTTTTATTATTAGGTACAGACCTTACATAATAAGTGAGGTAATGTCTAGATAGGTTTATTATTTTATATGCAGCCATAAGCACTTACCATTTGAATCTTGTTCTATTGCTCGCAATCTTGCTTCATGGTCTGCTTTTTCTTTGTCATTTGCTTGTATGACGCGTAGTTTTTGTTGTTTTTTTTCACTATTTTCATGTCTGAAATTTGAATCGTGCAAAGTTTCATTATTGGAGCTAAGCGAAAGGCTTTCCTGCCCCCCGGTCATTTGCAAATAAACCTCCGATAAGATTTCTGCATCAAGCAAAGCCCCATGAAAATCCCTATTAGAATTATCCACTGCATATCTGCTACACAAAGCATTTAAGTTATTTTTTTGCCCAGGGTGTAATTTTCTAGCTAATTCTAGAGAATCTAAAACCGTACAAATGTCTTCAACTTGTGTATCACAACTTTCAATTCTAGAAAATTCAGCATTAATAAATCCTAAATCAAATGGGGCGTTATGTATTATGAGCTCTGAATCTGACAAAAATTCTATAAGTTCATTTGCAATATCAGTAAAGTGGGGTTTGTCTTTTAGGTCTTCGTTTTTTATACCATGTATTTCTATTGCTCCAGAATCAATTTCACGATCTGGCTGCACATAATGATGAAAAATGTTTCCTGTTGGCCTTCTGTTGGATAATTCTACACAACCAATTTCAATAATACGGTGTCCTTCATTTACTTCTAAACCGGTAGTTTCAGTATCCAAAACAACTTGTCTCATACGTTACCCTATTTTTTTTAGCTACCTAATGTGTCTATTGCTTGATTTGCCAGCATATCTGCTCTTTCATTCCCTAAGTTCCCAGTGTGGCCCTTAACCCAACGCCATTCTAATTTATGCTTATTTGCTAGTTTATCAAGTTGTTGCCAAAGATCTTTATTTTTTACAGGTTTTTTTGAAGCAGTTTTCCAGCCTCTCTTTTTCCAGTCTGGCAACCACTCTTGTATTCCTTGCATCAAATATTTTGAATCAGTAATAATAAGGACATTGCGGTCATTGTCTAAATATTCCAAAGCCTTGATGGCGGCTATCATTTCCATTCTATTGTTTGTGGTTTCTTCCTCAAAACCAGAAAATTCAATTCTCTCTGCTCCATCTATTATCACTACACCCCAACCACCTACTCCAGGGTTGCCTCTGCATGCGCCATCTGTGTATATTTCTATATAATTTTCCATTCTAAAACTACCCTAATGTCGGTTTTGCAAACTTTCCTGGAATAACAACAGATGATTTTTTTCTATTTATATTAATCGGTGTCAATCCAGCGATACTTTTTTTAGCTAAATAGCAATATACACCTCCTAAAAATGGAAAAATTTTTGGGCCTGACTTTTCTAAAAAAGATAGGTTATCGTATATTTTCTTATTAGACACGGGTGGACGAAAAGCTACATATTTCTTACTGACAATATCAAAATTCAGTAAAGTTAACCAATCTTTAACGCGTCCTGCCTGATAGAACTGACGGTTAAAAGGCGCTGTGTCAGGTAAAAATACTTTTTTAGCGTTGTACCAACTAAAAGGATTGAAAGCAACAATAATTAAATGTCCATTTGGTATAAGAATTCGTTCCGCCTCACGCAACACTTGGTGTGGGCGATCGCTCATCTCTAAAGAATGAATCAAACTGACTAAATCTGCCGTGTCTGAAGAAAATGGCATAGAAGCTGGTGACGCAATAACATTTTCACCGCTTTTCTTAGGAAAAACACAGTACGTTTCCTTTATTCTTTCTGTGCATAATGATTCATTTGTTATGAGATGAATACCGTTATGGATTGCGACATAACCATATACCTCTTTTAAAAAAATATGTAATATATGATTTATATAATGTGCAAGCTGGGTCCCCAAACTACTTTGGTACCAGTTTTCTAGCTCCTCGTGAATCTCATGCTGATTCATACAAAAGAAATATTAATGCACGCATAAAAAAAATCAAATACTAATGAACATTGTACACAGTAAGCTTGGAAATTATGCATTATAAAAACCACTTTTCTTTTCTTTTTTTTGCCGTTTTGGCTATTTTCCTAACTGGCTGCGTAGCTGTCACTCCTTTAGATAACGAAACGCAAGTTCCTAAAATTAGAGATTTGAGCGAATATAATACGATCTGGGAAAGAATCGGCGCCCAACTCACAATTGATACCAAGTTATCAGAAACAAGAGTGCAACACCGCATAAAATGGTATTTAAAACATAATAAAGAGCTCCATATAGCAACACAAAGAGCGCGCCCATACTTATACTTTATTGTAAAGGAAATAGAGAAAAGAAATCTACCTATAGAGTTATCACTTTTGCCACTGATTGAAAGTAGCTTCAAAACAAAAGCCTATTCAAGTATGGGCGCAGCTGGGCTATGGCAATTTATTGCTTCTACGGGACGCAATAATAATTTATTAATCAACGCTGAATATGATGGAAGACTCGATGTTTTGTATGCAACTCATTCTGCTTTGGGTTATATAGAAAAATTGTACTCCAGATTTAACAAAGACTTATTTTTAACATTAGCAGCATACAACGCGGGTCCATTGCGCATCGAAAGAGCAATAAGTAACAATGTAAAATACGGATACCCAACAGACTACTGGCATTTAAAGCTACCAAGAGAAACTAGATATTACATTCCTAAACTATTAGCAACTATTGAGATCATCAAAAATCCAAAGCTTTATAATATCCAACTAGACCAGATACCAAATATTGAAGTTATTTCACCAGTTGCTGTAAAAAGACGGTTAGCACTTAAAGATGTTGCCCGAATTATAAAAATAGAAGAAAAGTATTTATTGAGCTTAAATGCGGGCTGCAAATTTGGTATCACGCCCAACACTAAAACATATTCTCTAGCAATCCCAACTAATAAAGTTGAAAATTTTAGGCAAAACTTAGCATCTTTCCCAACCGCACGCCCACTTGATTTCTATAAACACATCGTGCGTCGAGGTGACACACTGAGTGGCATTGCAAAAACTTATATGACAAGCGTCAGCATGCTCAAAGAAGCAAATAATATAAATAGTTATCTTATTTTTCCAAAACAGGTTCTAACTATCCCACTAAAGAGAGCTACTCCCGCTACAGAAAAAAAAGAACCAGGAATACATATAGTCCAAAAAGGTGATACGTTCTGGGGAATTGCAATTAGCAATAAAACAACAATTCAAAGAATCATGGAGCTTAATGACTTGCATAATAACCACGTACTGCAACCAGGGCAAAAAATAATAGTACAAAGCACGCAGATCGAACTATAGTTATAGCTTCGGCACTGCTGCTAGTAATTTTTTTGTGTACGCTGACTGAGGTCGGGCTAATATAGTTTCCGCATCTCCGTATTCGACAATTTTCCCTTCATACATAACAGCTATTTTATGCGCTATATATGATACTACTGCAAGATTATGTGTGATAAATAAATAAGATAATCCTAATTTATCTTGCAATTCTTTTAGTAGATTTAAAATTTGCGCTTGGACAGATACATCTAGTGAGCTTGTCGGCTCATCGCAAATTATTAATCTTGGGTTAACCGCTAACGCTCTGGCAATAGCTATTCGCTGTCTCTGACCGCCTGAAAACTCATGTGGATAACGCAAATAATGCGATGCATGGAGACCAACATTTTCAATAAGGTTTATTGTTCTTTCTTTTTTTTCTGTTGACTCTACCTGAGGCTCTTGTGCAGTAATACCTTCCTCAATTATTTTTCCTATAGTCATTCTTGGGTTCAAAGACGCAAAAGGGTCTTGAAAAACAATTTGTAACTTGGATCTAAGAGTGCGTAATTTACTGTCAGTAGACTTTGTCAATTCCTGTCCATCGTACTTTACAGAGCCTGATGTTACAGTTTCAAGCTGAAGTATACCTTTACCAGTTGTTGTTTTCCCACACCCAGACTCGCCAACAACTGCTAATGTCTCACCTTTTGATAATGTAAAAGACACGCCGTCAACAGCTTTAACCACATTTTTGCGACGATTTAAAAAACCACTGTTTATAGGAAAATATACTTTCAGATCATTCACTTCCAATAATTTACTATTTGTATCTATATTTTTATAAGTTGAGAATATATTAGTGCTTGCTCTGTTACTAATTTTCCCTAAAAATTCACCCCGTTTTGAAACATCTGGTAACGCTAGAAATAGCTCTTTGCTATATGGATGTTTGGGTGCTGCAAAAAAACTATTCTTCGAATTCTTTTCTATGATTTTTCCATCGCGCATTACGGCAACTGAATCTGCAACAGAATTTGCAACAGAAAGATCATGAGTGATGAACAATATCGACATACCAAGTTTATTTTGCAAATCTTGAAGTAACTTTAAAACTTGCGCCTGTATCGTCACGTCAAGAGATGTTGTTGGTTCATCTGCTATCAGCAATTGAGGGTTACTTGATAACGCAATAGAAATCATGACCCTCTGCTTCATTCCCCCAGAAAGTTGGTGAGGATACTCATTTATAATTCTACGCGGATTCCGAATTCCCACTGCATCTAACAAATCAAGCGATTTTTCCTTTGCATCCTCTGCATTCATCTTGTGTTTAGATAATATGCTTTCGGTAATTTGTTTACCGATTGTCATAACGGGATTAAGAGAGGTCATCGGTTCCTGAAAAATCATACCTATTTTTTTACCTCGCACTTCTCGCATTTCTTTTTCAGTCAAATGTAATAAATTTGTCCCAGAAGAAAGTATCTCCCCTGAAATAACCTTTGCTGTGTCAGACAGCAACCGCATGATTGATAATGCGGTGATTGATTTTCCACTCCCAGATTCTCCAAGTAATGCAAATGTTTGTCCAGGTTGAATACTAAAGCTTATATTGTTAATCACAATATCAAGCTCTTCTTTATTCATGAAGCCTACTTGTAAATCTCTTACATCTAGCACATTTTTATTCATGTTTTTTTGCTCTCGGGTCAAAAACGTCGCGTACCACATCTGAGAAAAGGTTCGCAAATAAAACAAGCACGAACATAAAAAACAAAGATGCTGATAGCGACCACCAAACTACAGGCTCTCTTGCCATTTCTAATCTCGCGCTGTTGATCATGTTGCCCCAGCTGTGTGTAGTTGGGTCAACACCAATATTGACGTACGAAAGGACAGCTTCAGCTAGCACTAAACCACTAAAATCAAGAACAATAGTAATTAAAACGATATGCATCACGTTAGGCAGCAAATGTCTAAATATAATAACAAAGCTACGTACGCCTAGGGCTTTTGCTGCGACGATATACTCGGTTTCACGAAGCTTAAGGCTTTCGCCGCGCAATAATCTGCATAACCCTGTCCAGCTTGTAATGCCAAGTATCATACATAGAAATAATAAACGCAGATCCGCCCTTTCTGTTATGTTTGTAAATTGCTCAGGGTTGTTTCCCATATAGACGTGCAACATAAGTATAGCGGCAGCGATTAGTAATACGCCAGGCACTGAGTTTAAAGTTGTATAAATATATTGAATAATGTCATCGACTCGCCCACCAAAATACCCCGCCATTATTCCTAGAGTAATCGCAAATGGGAGCATCACAAGTGTAGTAACAGTTCCGATAATGATACCGGTCCTTATACTTTTAAGTGCCTGATAAAAAACATCTTGTCCCACTTTGTCTGTACCAAAAACATGATAACTAAAACTTAGTTGCACAGCTACACACGTAATAATCATTAGCACGAGAATAGTGATAAGAATAGTAGGAAGTGATCTATTTTGTTTTGAAAAAAATATCTGCTGAATCTGCGCATAAAAACTGCTGCTTTTCTTGTGTGCGTAAAAAAAAGTTATCAACATCAGTAAAACAATCCAAAAAACTGCAGCAATTAGAATGCCCTTTAAAATCTTTGAAAATACATCAGAAACTATCTCTTTATTTGGGTTTGTTAAATGACGGCCACCATATTTTAGGCGCGGGTAGTCTCTATGAGAATTTTCATTTGAAACTTCAGCTGCCTCTTTAGAATATTGATATGCAGAAAGTGGAGCGGAGTATGTTTTTTCTGTACTTGTTCGAAGGTGGCTAGCGATAACATCGAAAACACTTGTTATCTCGTTTGAGTATACAACCTTTTTTTCCTGAGAGGAGCTAATCCTTGGGTGAAAATGCATGGAGTCTAATACTGCTATAAAGATATAAAACATTAAAACAGTAAAAGAAATCGCCCCTACGCGATTTTTCAAAACATCAGCCCAGGGTGCTCGAAGCAAAGGTCTCTTGCAAACATAAAATACATAGCTAGATGCAAGGATTAACAGCAAAAATATTAAAAAATCTGTGACTAATATAACTGGCATTTATTTCAACCGTAATCTTGGGTCAGCGAAAGTGTATGATATATCTGTCAAGATTAGCCCTATGATGTAAAGCACGGCACCAAGAAATACCATAGATCTAACAATGGCAAAGTCTTGACGCTGTATAGCGTCAATCGTGTAACTGCCTAAACCTGGTATAGAAAAAAAAGACTCTGTAATTAAGCTGCCGAGAAATAGTAATGGTAGGATCGCAACAACTCCTGTCAAAATAGGAATCAACGCATTTCTTAAAACATGATGAAACAATATATATTTTTCTGAAAGACCCTTCGCTCGTGCAGTTCTTACATAATCTTTAGATATCTCTTCAAGAAATAATGTTCTATACCAGCGCGTTCCAGCGCCAATGCCATATATTGCACTTATTAATATAGGTAAAACTAAAAATTTAATACTCGAAAGGCCATAGTCATAGCCAGATATAGGTACTATTTGTAATAATTTCCCAACAAGGAACTGTCCTCCAATAATATAAAACAAGCTAGATATAGACATTAGTGCAACACAGAATATAACACCCCAGTAATCAATATATGTGGCTCTAAAAAAAGCAATAAGAAGAGCAAAAGATATATTAATCAGAAGCCCCATAATTAAACTTGGTATTGCAATTGCAAGGCTCGGCCACATCCTTTGCTTAATATCGTATCCAATATTTCTACCGCTATCAGATACACCGAAATCAAATACAAATAACCGCACAGATTTATCAAAAAATATTGTTTCTGTTACCACGTCCATGCCCGACTCATCAGTATTAATGAGTAAAGGCTTGTCATATCCTCTGTCATGTTTCCATGCATTTATCTGGACTTCTGTCACATATTTGTCGCCGAGATGTAATCTAGCAATTTCATCTGGAGAATTGACGACAAAAAATAAAACAAAGGTGAGCAAATTAATTCCTATCAATATAGGAACTGCATACATCAATCTCCTGAATATATAATATGTCATGTTATTCTTTGCTTTTCTCTTCGGCTATATTCAAAAACAGCTGGGATAATAGAAATAATAATTATGGCTATCAATAGAAATAACGGCCAAACAACTGGTTGGTTCCATAACTTAATATTTTTTTCTCTCTTCTCAGGATTAATACGCAGATATTTCAAAGTATTGTTCGCCATCAAGTTGGGGTTAACATTGTGCAACCATGCGTGATTTAAAGAATATGATTTTGGATAAAAACCCCACAACCATGGTGCTTGATGTCTAACAATATTAATCATTTTATCAATGATAACTTGTCTTTCTTCGCCGTTAGCCATATTTTTCATCTGATTAAACAACTGATCATATTCTGGGTGAGTAAAATTAGATGCATTTTCACCTTGCTTGTTGACTTTGCTATTCGGCCCATATAATAAAAATAGAAAATTTTCTGGATCTGGGTAATCTGCGTTCCAGCCCCATTGATATATTTGTGAAGTGCCTTCCAGCATCTTCTCACTAAAGCGATTGTAATCCGTAGAACGGATCACTAGCTGTACACCTAGTTTTCTAAATTGTTTTCTTAGCCAATTTAAACTAGATTTTGCATCTGCTCCTGCGCCTACAGCATCAAAAAATAATATAAGAGGTTTCCCGGTATTTTGATCAACCCCGTTCTTGTATCCTGCTTTATCTAATAATTGAAAAGCATGATCGATAGTTTTTCTGCGTGCTTTACCTTTTTCCCAGCTATATATATAGGGGTTAATACCATTTGCTCCTGCTTTATGCCCAAAAATTTGGGGTGGTATTGGACCTTGTGCAGCCTCACCTCTGCCATTTAGGAAGATTGATATATATTCTTCATAATCAACTGCTATTGATATTGCCTGCCTTAATAATCTTGCTCTCTCTGAATTTCCTCCAATTACATCGTCAAGCATATTAAAGCCCATATAGTGTATGGATGTATTAATAGAAGTAGCAAGAGTTATTCCTTTCTCAATCATCGAATCAGTTAAACCAACTTCCTCAGCTCCACTACCAGATGATCTAATTGCTTGATCAAAACTGTCAGAACTAATCCCGGATGAATCATAATAACCCTGTAGAAATTTATTCCACCTCGGTATATTTTCTTTTTCTAAACTGAAAACAGCTTTATCAATAAAAGGCATTTTTTTACCGGCATCACGTAACAACCCTTTGCGTTGATCTTGACTTGTTCCATGCTTAGGATACAACTCACCTCTAAAATTTGGGTTTTTTTGCAATATCATTCTTAAATTAGGGTTATTTTCAGCTAACATAAAAGGTCCTGTTCCGATGGGGAACCAGTTTAAAGTGATATTGTTTTTTATGAGTATAGATTGTTTATAGAATTCAGATGCTTCCCAAGGCATGGGTGCAAAAAAAGGCATAGCGAGCCAATATAAAAACTGCGGATACTTTCCTTTTATCCTGATGCGGTATTTGTAACGATCAACAACGCTGACTCCAGAAATATTTTGTGCACGTAAATCATGTATCTTTGTAGCGCCGCTTTCATTTTTACTCAGTTTATCTCGTAACTCGGAAAAACCTACTATATATTCAGACATAACACCTGATATCGGGCAGTGTGTTTTAGGGTCTGCCATTCTTTTCACTTGATGCACATAATCCTGTGCTACAAGCTCTCTTGTGCCAGTGGAAGGAAAATCTGAAAGTGTAAATATCTGTGAAAAATTTTTAGAATCTAAATCATGATATATGTATTTTCCTGAATTATCTGTAGCAAGAGCAGGATGTGGCTGATATTGGATGTTCGGTTGAATCTTTATTTCATACTCTGTGAATGCTACTTTGCCAGAGTTACCATTTGTAGTTTTACCATCACTGTCAAAAAAACTTATACGAGGAATATTTGTAGAAGTTAATGGTATTAAAGTATAAGGCCTTTTAAGATAATCATACTGAAGAGGTGGTTCATATATTTGAGCTAAAAAAGTATATTCTCCAGAACTGTATGATCGTGCAGGATCTAGATGCTTAGGTCTTTCACTAAATGTAGAGTAGTAAACAGAACCCAAAGAACTGTCCTCAGAATGGGGGTCATTCCACACACTATCTTTGCATGATGCTAATGCAAAAAAGCAAATTATCAAGAACGAATTTTTTTTAATTAGCATAATCAAATTATTTATCTCTGCAAAAAACGTTATACTACCTTTCTCTTTTTGTAAAACAGCTAGGTGATAGTATGGGTATTTTAACTGGCAAACGTGCACTTATCACAGGGATCGCAAGCAATCGCTCAATAGCCTGGGGTATTGCCTCCGCTATGCACAGAGAAGGTGCAGAAATTGCCCTCACATACCAAAATGAACGGCTACGTTCACGCGTTGCTGAGCTAGCTGAAAAATGTAATTCCACTATTGTCTTACCATGTGATGTTTCAGACGATAAATCAATCAATGAGTTATTTGCAAGCTTAAAAAAATCTTGGGATACATTCGATATATTAGTACATTCGCTAGCATTCGCACCAAAGGAGGAG